>Ga0256843_1000231_pt1 | contig 48364 bp, 49 predicted proteins | sample AlvinellametaG_FD_191572 | JGI IMG/M metagenome (GOLD analysis project Ga0256843, IMG submission 191572) | Pompeii worm associated microbial communities from hydrothermal vent at the East Pacific Rise, Pacific Ocean - Alvinella | ecosystem: Host-associated > Annelida > Integument > Unclassified ...
ATAAAACGTGTTTTTTTAGATTTTTTTTGCTGCTCTTTTGCATTAGAGGCAACAAGTTTTTCAAGTTTTTCCGCTTGATGCCCTATCATACTTTACTCCTGTTAAAACCATGAAGCAGACACTCCACTAAAAAGTCACTTGAGGCAGTAACCAGATCTTCAGGAACCTCCTGCCCTACAGAAAAGTAACTAATCGGTTTCTTTGTCTCATAAGCAAGTGAAAATATATTACCAAAACCCATTGTCTCATCAAGTTTTGTAAACATTATTGTATCAACCCCTAAAGATGAAAAATTTTCATATGTTATTTTTAAATCTTCATATTTAATAGAACTTGGCATTACAAGAACCACATCAACATTATAAGCTGTCTGATTTGCATTGAGACATTCATAAATCTTCTCAATTTTATTTTTATCATATGGTGATGATCCCATAGTATCTATTAAAATGTAATCACAATATTTCAATGATTCAAGAGCATGCGAAAATTCAGGAGGATCTACAACTGTTTCAATTCCAAGTTTCATCATACGTGCATATTGCATTAATTGTTCAACAGCACCTATTCTGTAAGTATCTAAAACGACTAAACCAACCTTATATTTCTTTTCCATCAAAAAAGAGTAGCGCGCTGCCAATTTTGCTATAGAAGTTGTTTTACCAACACCTGTAGGTCCTACAAGCATCATCACTTTTTTAGTCCCTATAGAAGGAGGAGTTTCCCTTCGTATTGGGACCATTTTTCGTAATATCGTTTGAAAATAACGTTTTACAGTTATTGAGTTTTCACGCATTTTCAGTGGCATATGTTCTAAAGTAATCTGCATAAGCATATTAAGGTGTTCTGCATTCATACCACTCTGCATAGCAAGTTTGTAAATCTCCGCAAATTCAGGAGGAATTTGTTGTTGAAGCTGTGGTGCTTTTTCATCCCAAAACATATTTTGAATAATTTTTACTTTATCTGTCAGCTTATTAATTTCTGCTTTGATCTCTTTTAACTCTTTAGGTTCAACTGTCGTTTGGAAATCTCTTTGCTTACTTTCTGGCTTCATATATTTTTCTAAAGGATCATCAACAACACGACTAATCTCAGAAATTTGGCGTGCAGCACTTGAAATATCATATAATACATCTTGTGATTCACTCTTAATTGTATGCTGTTGTGCAAGTGGTTTTTTTATTGGTTTTGTTTTTGGTATTAATGCTTCATCTATACCAATAACAATCTCATATAATGCATCTTTACCGAGTGCTTTTTTTTGAAGCTCTTTTGTCTCAATAAGCATTCCCTCATCACCAATCTCCATTTTTGCTTTTTTAAGTGCTTCAGAAGGAGTTTTACCCGTAAAAGTTAAAATTTTCATCTTTTAACTCCTGAAAGTGGAATAACAACACTCTCTCTCTTTGACCAAGAGGCATGTGGAATCGTTAATTTTTCCGTCACAATATGACGATTATCAAAAAAAAGTATATCCAAATCTAGTGTCCTTGGTGCATTTGCAAAACTTCTACGTCTGCCAAATTGTTTCTCCACTCTATGTAAAAATGTCAAAAAAGCTTTTGGTTGCATTGCAGTTTTTAAAATTATTATTGAATTAAAAAAATCATCTTGTTGTATATAACCAAAAGGAGGGTTTTTTAAAATCAATGATGTTTGAAGTACTTCTACTCGTCTATCTCTCTTCAAAAAGAAAAAGAGATGCTCAAATCGGCGACGAACATCACCGATATTTCCACCAATGCCAACAGTTACCTCATAAGGCAATAGACGTTTAGCTTTAGTGTAAAATGGAAAATGAGAACCATAAAAAGCAAAAACTCTTTTTCCCAATTTACGGCTTCTATACATAAATGACTACGCTTGTGCTTGCTGTGCTTGCGCCTGTGCTTCTTGTGCGGCATGTATCTCATTCATAATTTGCAACATACCCATCATTGCCAAATGATATCCAAAAGGACCGAAACCTACAATAGATGATGCACATACCGGTGCAATAAGATTTTTTTGACGAAACTCTTCACGACGATATACATTACTAATATGAACTTCAATAGTAGGAATACTTACAGCGCTGATAGCATCTCGAATAGCAATAGAAGTATGTGTATATGCAGCTGCATTAATAATAATTCCATGTGCCTCACCATAACACTCTTGGATTTTATCAACAAGTTCACCCTCTAAATTACTTTGAAAAAATTCAATTTCAACACCATTTTGTGTTGCTACTTCTTTCATTTGTGCATGAATCTGCTCTAATTTCATCGGACCATAAATGTTTTGTTCACGAACACCTAACATATTTAAGTTTGGACCCTGAATGACTACTATTTTCATATTTAACCTTTTTATCTATTTCAATTTTTGTATTTATTTTATCGCAACTATTATTAAATAGAGTATAATACAAAGAAAAAAACGGAAGAAACTTTCAATGAAAATTATTACACCTCACTATATTATGTTACGAGATAGAGTTGTAACAAATCTCTCTGTAGCTTTTGATCACGAGATTAGAAAAATAGCACCTTTTGAAGAGCTTATAGAACAATTTCCAAATGCAAAAGTAACAACACTTCAAGAACATTCACTCTTAATGCCAGGATTAATTAATGCGCATGTACATATTGAGTTTTCAAAAAATACAACAGAGCTCAGCTATGGAAATTTTCTCAATTGGCTCTATAGTGTTATTGAAAATAGAGCGGATCTTGTCAATGATTGTGGTATTGATTGTATGAGTAAAGCAATTGATACAATGCTGGCAAATGGAATAACAACTTTTGGGGCAATTAGTTCACAAGCTATGGACCTTGAGGCATGTGCAAATGCAAAACAAAATGTTGTCTTTTTTAATGAACTTATAGGTTCGCAAGCAACAATGGCTGATGCACTCTTTGGTGACTTTATCGCACGTTTAGATGCTTCTAAAATGGTACAACGGAAAGGGTTTTACCCCGCTATAGCTATTCATTCACCCTACTCAGTGCATCCTGTTTTAGTAAAAAAAGCAGTAACAATGGCAAAAAATGAAAACTTAAGATTAACAGCACATTTCATGGAGAGTATAGCTGAGAGAGAGTGGCTCGACGAAAGTAAAGGAGAATTTAAAAAGTTTTTTGAAACCCTTCTTTCACAAAACAGCAGTCTCTCATCAGCAGACGAATTTTTAAGTTATTTTGATGGCAAAGAGACGCTTTTTACACATGTTACCAATGCAAATGAAAAAGAGTTAGAAAAATTTTCACAAAATAGTCATACTGTTATTCATTGTCCAATTTCAAATCGACTTTTAGGTAATCCTACACTCAATATACAAGATCTAAATGAGAAAAATATTCAATGGATTGTCGCAACAGACGGACTTAGTTCCAACTACGAATTAGATCTCTTTGAGGAGATGAAAATATCACTTTTTATGCACAGTGATGCACCTCTTTTAGAGTTTGCACAAAAACTTCTTGAGGGAGTTACTATTCGTGCGGCAGAGGCATTAAGACTCAATACCGGAGAGATCGCAGAGGGAAAAAATGCTGATATGATTATTGTTGATCTGCAATCTGAACCAACAAAAGAACTCCCAATTCACCTTATTTTACATCGATATAACATCTCAAAAGTATATGTTAACGGCAATTTAGAAATTGGAGAAGTATAAATGGAACTTATCAAAAAAATATTTTCACCCATCACAGGTACAATTAATTACATCCAAGAGCACTTTAAAGCAATGCTTTTCATTCTCTTGCTTTTTATACTGTTTGCACCTGCAAGTCACGAAGAGTTTACCAAAAACAACCTCCAGAGAATTACACTCTCTGGTCCAATAATGGATGATACTGCTCTCATTCAAGCAATTAACAAAGCTGCAAATAACGACGCCATAAAAGGTGTTTTATTAGTTGTTGACTCTCCTGGTGGTGCTGTTGCTCCTTCAGTTGAGATCTCCTATGCCATTAAACGTCTCAGAGAAAAAAAACCTGTTATTGCATATGCAAAAGGAATTATGGCAAGTGGTAGCTACTATTCCAGTATATGGGCAAATAAAATTATTGCAAATCCCGGTAGTATGATAGGAAGTATTGGAGTTATTATGGAAGGGGCAGATCTGAGTGGATTGATGCAAAAAATAGGTGTTAAAACTCAAGTTGTCAAAGCTGGAGTTTATAAACAAGTTGGAACACCGGATCGTCCCTGGAAACAATTTGAGATTAAAGAGCTCAATAAAGTTATTCAAGGGACATATGATATGTTTACCGAAGATGTCGCCAAAGCAAGAAATCTTGACATAAAAAAACGAGATTTTTATGCCAATGCTCATATATTTACAGCGAAACAGGCAAAAGAGGTCGGTCTTGTTGATGCACTTGGTGTAGAGTATGATGCACAACAGGCACTCATTCAGCTAAGCGGAGTTAGAAATCCTGTATGGAATCATGAAGATAAATTTGATAAACTTATGAAAAAATTAGCTGCTACAACAGCTGTCACGCTTCAAACCTATTTTCCTTCTATCTCTTTGCAATAATTAGTAATGCAAAGGGAAGGTATAATAGGCCTGAATAAGCATATCATTATCAAAAGGAAGAATAGGAACACCTATAGATTGACGATAGAATCTATCAAAATCATATTTAACATATTTCACTTTAAAATTTAAGGTTGTACCTTTTACAAACAAATTACCTTTTTCGTCTTTATACTGCAATAAAATTTCTGCATTGTCTTCTAACTTTTCCATTCCCGTATTAGCTGAATATCTTTTAACTTTTCCATACATTGAAAATGCTTTTGTAAATTGATACTTCAGCTCTAAAGAGAGTGCACTTGCAGCCTCACCATCATCTGTATCTTGACGTGTATAGCCTCTGGCTATTGGTGTATCATCATCAAGTTCAATATAATAAAAACCTGCATAAGCATTCAGATCAAATGTAAAACCTGCTCTCTTGTATTCATACCCCACACCAATATGTTGCCTCACTTCACGCTCAACACAACTCACTGTATTTTGTCTATTATCCATTAAAATATACCATTTGAAAGTATTTTGAGCATCAACTCTATATAAAGGACCTTTAATATCAAGTAAAAAGTCAAACCAAACCGGTATATGATCAGGATCGAGGTGATCTTTATCATGATCTAAAAATGCTTCTGCTTTGGCCAAAAATACTATATTATTTTTAGTTTTATGTTTAATATATAAAGCAGTATTCAGACCAAAAGTGTTTGAAGTACCCGATCTAATACCATCTTTCACAACATCATTTTTAATATCAGAAACAACAAAATCATGCACCCCAACACTCGCTTCAAATTCAACAGCACTGGCTACAGAACTTAAAACAAATGATGATAAAAATGCAGAAAGGATCTTTTTTTTCACCATTTACTCCACTATCCTAATAACACTCTCACTCTTTTGAAAAATTCTTTTTACTCTATCTTGCCAGAGTTCTCCAAAAAGTTTTATATCCTCCGGTGTTGCTAAAGCTTTTTGCATTTTCTGCATCAATTGCCCCATATTAGGATCTGGTAAAACAGAAGATGGATCATAGATAATATCTACACTTTTACTATTATCTAAACGAGTAAAACGTGCACTCGAATTAATATCTGCATTAAAATCCATCAAAGAGTGACGTGCAAATTGTCCACCTAATCCTTTAAATCCACTTTTATCGGTAGCTCCGGTTATATGTGTAATAACATTACCAATAACCCCTGCAACACCATCTTGTAAATCTTCTTTAAATTCAACACGAACCATACCTCTAACAGCTCTTTGTTCAGGATAGAGTACTTTTAATGCAGCATCAGCCATTAAATAGGCTCCGGCAACTGTCGGACAAGAGTGCCCTGCAGCTTTTACAACCTCTATATAACTGATCTCATACTCACCATTCTCAAAAGTAGCTAAAACTTTTGCCAAAGGATCGACTAAACGAATACTCTCTACTGTATCATAAAATTGTGGATAATGCATCTATATTTTCCTTGTATTTAAAACTTTTGCTTCAATAACAACACGATCACTCTGCGCCTCAAAAGTGTCACCAATTTTTAGGTCTTCTATAGCAACAAGCTCTTTATTACGTGAAATTTGAGCAAAACCTTTTTTTGTTTTTAATTTTGGATTGTTTGATTCTAACATTTTTTGAATATGAATGAGTTGATTTTTAGCAAAATTTATTCTGTTTGCAATCACTTGAGGAAAACGCTCCTCTATATTTTGTAAAGCTCTCTCTTTTGAGGTAACTTTAAAAGTTATAGCTTGATAAAAACGCTCTCTTAACTGCTTTATAGTCTCATTTTGCTGTTGAATTTTTTTCTCTACGGAGTGTTGCATAAAAGAGTTTTTTAAATGTACTAACTCCTGTTTTTTACTTTGTACTTTTTGTATTAAAAGTCGAATAAACTGCTCACTTAACGCATCTATACTCATATAAAGTTCATTTGTATCAGGAAGTATCATCTCCATAGCAGCACTTGGTGTCGGAGCTCTGAGATCTGCTACAAAATCACTGATAAGCCAATCAATCTCATGTCCTACGGCTGATACAATAGGTGTCTTTGCATAGAAAATAGCATCAGCTACGATCTCTTCATTAAAAGCCCAGAGATCTTCAAGACTTCCACCGCCACGACCGACAACAATAATATCATAACCTGCCATATCTGCTTTTTTAATCGCTTCTGCTACTCTAAAGGCAGCACCCTCACCCTGTACTAAAACATCATAAATATCGATCTCTAAAAGTCTGTAGCGTGCATTGGCAACACGAAGCATATCTTGCAGAGCTGCTCCTGTTGCAGAGGTAATAAGTGCTATCTTTTTTGGAAATTTTGGCAATGGCTTTTTTCTCTCAGGCGCAAAGTAACCCTGTTGTGAGAGTTTTTGTTTGAGCTGTTCAAAAGCGAGTGCCAAAGCGCCCTGTCCTGAGGGCTCAATAGAAAAACAGTTTATCTGATAGCTTCCGCGAGGTTTGTAAAGTGTAAGCGCTCCGTCAATAATGACCTTTTGCCCCTCTTGGAGCCGAAACTTCAGTTTGGAGGCATTGCCTCGAAACATTACACAACTAATGGCAGAATTGCTATCTTTAAGTGTAAAGTAGATATGCCCGGAGTTGTGAAAGGTGATTCGGGAGAGTTCTCCCTCTACAAAAACACGGCTAAAACTCTCCTCTAGGAGATGTTTTATCTGTTCATTGAGTGCAGAGACAGAGAGTGTATGCACTTCTTATCCTACTTTTTACGTGCTATCATCAAAGTAGAGATATCCATTGAAAAACTCTGCGTGTGTAACATCTCAAAACCGGCTTTCTCAAGCTCTGCTTGCATACCCTGAATCGTTACAAAGTTCTCAATAGAGTCTGGTAAGTATGTGTAAGCTTCAAGATTTTTAGAGATCGCCCCGCCTACATAAGGGAGGATTTTATGCATATAAAAATCGCGAATCTTTTTAAGGATGTTTTTGTTCTCATCTTTCATAAACTCTAAAATTACTACAAGACCATCTTTTTTCAGTACACGGTTAAACTCATAAAATGCCTCTTGACGCTCAACAACATTACGAATACCGTAAGTAATACTAAGAATATCTGCACTTGCATCTTCAAGCGGAATCTCTGTTGCTTTTGCAATATGATAATGAAAATCCGGAAATTTTTTACGGGCAACATCAACCATTCCGTTTGATGGATCAACACCGACAAACTCTTTGATAGTCACACCTGCTTTTTCTGCCTGCTTTTGCCAAAAGCCCATCATATCACCCGTACCACAGGCAACATCAACGATCTTGTCGATCTCTTTTTTCCCATAGTATTCAAATGACAAGTCACACGCTTTTTTACGCCACGAAATATCGACACCCATACTCATCACACGATTTGCAGTATCATACGTCGGTGCAATATCATTAAACATAGAGACAATCTTCTCCTGTTTTACGTCACCCTCTTGTTCTAAAATGCTCATTGCTCTATCCTTTTCATCCACGTTATTATATCTTCGCTCTCTTTATTGATATTTAAAAATTCAAAATTATCACCACTAAAGCCAATCATCTCACTGCCACCCATTGATGGAGCAATATAGCAGAGATAATAATCAACAACCTCACGAGTGCGTGCATACATTTGAGAGCCACCCTCTATCATAATGTTTTTATAATCTTTGATGCGATCAAGATTCTCTTCTATAAAGACCTCTCTGCCTGCAACACCAAAAAGGGGAATAGTTCTGTCAAATTCTTTAGTGCGTGAGAGTATTAAGATATCAGGTGCCTTGCCGTTTACAAGTCTGGCATCAAGTGTCGGTCTGTCTTCTCGAACGGTACCTCCGCCTATGACTAAAAGATCACATACATCACGCATTGCATGAACATTTTGTCTTGAAATCTCTGAACTTATAATACCACCATCGGTTGTACCGTTTAAACGCTGTGCCCATTTAAAATAGACAAAATGATCCTCTAAAGTTTTTTGAAACGGATAGAGCAGAGCATCACATTCCTCTTTTAAAATCTCACTATAGACCATACAGTTATTCATAGAGAGTATCATAGTTCCATTGGCAGCTTTTTTATTTGTGTCATTAGATCCTATATAGACCTCTTTAATACCGAGTTCGGCTATAAGATTGGCACATGAGGGAGTTTTTCCATAGTGAGAACAGGGTTCAAGTGTTGAGTAAAGTTTGGTATTTTCAAATATACCGTTATGATTTGATAAGAGGTGGGTATGAATATCTGCTGAGTCACTTAATGCTAAGATATAAGCATCATTTGTAAGTTTATAGTAAGCAGATTTGAGTGCATTGACTTCTGCATGAGGTTCGCCTGCTTTGTGGTGTGCCTCTACGGCGAGGATCTCTCCATATTCACCGACAACACAACATCCTACTGCAGGATTTGGGTAGGTTAAACCTTGATATTTCCATGCCTCTGCTAATGCAAGAGACATGTAAAAGTCATTATCTATTACCATTCAAAATAGGTTTTTGCTTTTTTAATATCATTAAAATCAACTTCAACACTGCCCTCTTCATTTTCAAAAAGAAGCTTGTTACCGTTAATCTCTTTGAGTTTTGCGCGCAGTTTCTCTTTTTCACCATAAACAATGGCAATATCTTCACCAATTGATTTTTTAAAGTGATCAAGAGTAGTAAGTTTTCTCTCAATTCCGGGACTACCGACTTCAAGTCTGTATTCACCAGAGACAGGAGGTGTTACATCAAGCAAAGGAGAGAGAAGATGTGTTAACTCAACATAAGCATCCAAAGGAACACTTTTACGTTTACCCTCTTCAAATTCAGGAGATATAACACTGACACGGAAAATAGTCTCATCAAATTCATTAACGATTACTGTATCATAAAGTTCTAAATCAACTGACTTGACAACTGATTCTATATCGTTTTTTAGACTCATTACGCTTCCTCTTTTTTATCTTTGGCTATCTTTTTAAAGAGCTCTTCGATCGTTTGTGATTTTTTCAACTGTTCATCAAACTCAAATGTAAGTTTTGGACATCTATACCAACCCTGATCTTTGAGACAAAAATCTTCAATAATAGGACGGGCTTTACGAAGTTGCTTCATATAGACACGACGCTCTTCTTCACTAAAGTTGCTTGGATCAATGTAAACCTTTGCATCACTGCGACCACGAGAACATTTAACTTCAATGACACTCAGTTCATGCAACCGTGCATCATTGAGTTGTGAAAGTGCTTCTGGAATGATTTCAGCTAAAAGAGACTCTGTTCTCTTTAGCTTAATTTGTGCTTCAGTCATCTTAGAGAGATACTTTTTGCTCTACTTTTTTGAATGTCTCGATCACATCACCGACTTGAACATCATCATAGTTGGAGATAATAACACCACACTCATAACCGTTACCGACCTCTTGCACATCATCTTTAAAGCGACGGAGTGATACAAGCTCACCCTCAAATGCAACAACACCTTCACGAATAACACGAACAAGTCCGCCACGAATAAGTTTGCCATCTACAACAACACATCCTGCAACCATACCTGCAGGTGATTTAAATACATCACGCACTTCTGCCTGACCAGTATTCTCTTCTGTCCATTTCGGTGCCATCATACCTGTAAGCATCATTGTTATATCATCAAGAAGCTGATAGATAATAGAGTACGTTCTAATATCTACATTTTTCTGTTTAGCAAGTGCTTTGACAGAACCGGTAGGACGAACATTAAATCCGAGAAGCACACAGTTTTCAGAGTTTGCCACAAGTTCTACATCACTCTCTGTAATTCCACCGACACCGCTAGAGATGATGTCAATTTTTACTTCATCATTACGAAGTTCAGTAAGACTTGAACGAATAGCTTCAAGTGAACCGTGAACATCAGTTTTGAGAACAACTTTAAGAGATTTCAGTTTTCCTTCTGCAATCATTGCTGTCATATCTTCTAGTGAAGATTTTGTAGATTTAGAGAGCTCTTTGTTACGCTCATACTCTTTACGTTTGAGTGCGTACTCTTTTGCCTCTTTATCGCTATCCATAGCCATTAAAATCTCACCGGCAGGTGGAACTTCATTTAATCCTACTGCAACAGCAGTATGCGAAGGAGAAACAGCTTTAATATTTTTACCCATATCATTAATAAGAGCTTTAACACGACCATAAGCAGCACCACAAACAACGTGATCACCAATTTTAAGTGTACCGTTTTGAACAATAACAGTAGCTACCGGTCCACGACCTTTTTCAAGTGAAGACTCAACAACAGCTGCTTTTGCTTTCGCATTTGGATTAGCTTTAAGCTCTAAAACTTCTGCAGTTAAAAGGATGTTTTCAAGAAGTTCATCAATTCCCATTCCGCTTTTTGCAGAAACCGGAACAAACTCTACATCACCACCCCAATCAACAGGGCTGATACCATGCTCTGCCATTTGACCTTTAACAAGATCAGGATTTGCCGTCTCTTTATCCATTTTATTAAGAGCAACGATAATAGGCTTACCAGACTCTTTAGCAAGTTTGATAACTTCTAGAGTTTGTGGTTTTACACCATCATCGGCAGCAACAACGATAATAATAATATCGGTAATATCTGTACCACGCTGACGCATACTTGAGAATGCCGCGTGCCCCGGTGTATCGATAAATGTAATATCTTTACCGTTTTGGTTAATTGTGTATGCACCAATATGCTGCGTAATACCACCAGCTTCACCCTCTGTTACTTTCGCATTACGAATTGCATCAAGTAGTGAAGTTTTACCATGATCTACGTGACCCATAATTGTAATTACAGGTGGACGTTCAACCGCATCAGGATCTTCATCAGCTTTTGTCTCATCAACATAGTTAAATTCATCTTTTGGATCGATAATAGTCACTTCAACACCAAACTCTTCTGAAAGAATTTCAATCTCATCAGCACCCAAAAAGTCATTTTTTGTCATCATCATACCAAGATCAAAAAGAACTTTGATAATATCAGACATTGGACGTTTGAGTTTTTCTGCAAACTCGTAAACACGAATATCTTCCGGAATCTCAACATGTGTTACCGGTTCATCAGTATGTTTCTCTTTTGTATATTTTTTACGTTTATCACGAGAAACTTTTCTACCACGTGGTGCTTGTTTTTTGTTTGCATTTCTACCTGCCGGTCTTGGTTGACGTGGTTTTCTTGGCTCTTCAGGTGCAATTGGCGCACGCTCTGTTGAGTTAAGATCAAGTAAAACTACCTGATCATCCATATCCATTGTTACTTCAGCCATGGAACCACCAAAAATATCAAGTTTCACACCTTGATCTTTTTTAGAAACAGGAGCCTCTTTTCTAACACTTTTTTTCTTTCTTGAAAGTTCCTCTAAAGCTTCTTGAGACATTTTACCGTATGAAGAGACAGAACCTGCAGATTTTGCAGGTGCAGAGTAGATATCTTCCTCTTTTGGCTTTTTCTTTTTAACAATTTTCAAACCAGATTTTTTAATAGCAGGACGTACTGAAGGTTGTACCACTTTTAATCTACTTTTTGGCTCTGCTTTTTTTGGTTTTTGAGGAACTTCTTCTGATTTCACCTGAGTGACTTCTTCTTTCTTCTCATCCTCTGAAACAGATATTTCTTCTGTTTTTTGTACACTTTCTTCTATTTTTTCTGGAGAAGTTTTTGGAGTCTCTTCCTCAAGAGTTTTCTCTTTAACAATAGTCTCTTCTGTCTTAGGAGTCTCTTCTTTTGGAGTATCACTTTTTGCTTTTTTTACTACAGTTGCTTTTGGCTTCTCTTTTACAGCTGCAGGCTCACCGTTAATAATGTAATTGGCAATACTCTCAGCCTGTTCCATTGTTACTACACTCTGTGCAGATTTAACTTCAAGGCCCATTTTTTTTGCTTTTTCCAATACATCTTTAGAAGCAATTCCTAGCTCTTTTGCAATTTCGTGTACTCTAACTTTTTCTGTCATCAGTGATGATCTCCTTTAATCTGTTCATAAGTTTGTCTTTGTCACCGCTTCTACACTGTCGCATCAAGACACGGAGAACTTTTTTATCTTCTTGTAGACAACTTTGACATAAATAAAAACTTCTTCCAACTTCATTAAATGGGGTAAGAACTCCATCGCTGCATTGCAGCCTAAAAAGATTTTTTTGTGCATCTCTCACTCGACATGAGCAACACATTCTTGTTGGTAGGTGAAATTTTTTTGCCATTATATCTAAATATCGCTTTTTTTAATAGGCTTATCGCTCTATTATGAGCCCATTATTGTCAAAATCCAAAATTTTGACTCCAAAATCTGGAAATTTTTGTCTCATTTTATTGGCTATCATTGCAGAATCATCATCATATACAAGAGAAAAAAATGTCGATCCGCTTCCTGAAAGTGTACTCATCAAAGCACCACTTTCATAAGCAACTTTTTGCACAGAAAAGAGTTCTGGCAATGTTTTCATTCTTGCTTTTTGATGAAATCTATCTTGAGCAGCGAGCTTTAACATCTCCCAATCTTCATTAAAAAATGCAGCAACAGTCAGTGCAGAGTGTGAAAGATTATAGATAGCATTCTCTTTTGAATAGGATTTTGGTAAAATTGTACGTGATTTTGCTGTATTCATTTGCTTATTTGGTATAACGACAACAGCTTTTAAATAATCAGGCAAATGTTTCTTTTGGGAAAAAACTTTATTTTTTTCAATAGTAGCAACATTAAAACCACCCATTACAGCAGGTGTAATATTATCCGGATGTGGTTCATAGACAAGTGCATGATTTAAAATACGGCGTTTACTTACCCTTATGCCTGCTGCTTCATGTGCTGATGCTATAGCAGAAACTATGACAGCTGAAGAGCTTCCAAGCCCACGAGACATAGGAATTTGATTATAAAATGTAAATTTGAAATTTTGCTTTTTCTTTGTCAAACGTGAGTAGTGATCGTTAAATATAGAAATAAACAGGTTATTTCCTTTAAGTCGAGGATTATTTTCACCCTCACCTTTAATACTTACACTAAAAAATTTTGATGGATGAAACTCCACACGATTACGCAACTCTACAGCAAGTCCCAAAGTATCAAAACCTGGTCCTAAATTTGCAGAAGTTGCCGGTACACTAATTGTCACTGATCTTTTCCTATCCAACGGCACCTATTTTGTAAAGTGGCGCTGTATTTGTACTAAACTCTTTATAATCCAGTTCATTGGGAAGCCGAAACTTTACCTCCGGAACTGTTTGAAACTTTTGAGTCTCTATTTTAGAAGCGATTTTAACAAAACATAGCTTTCCTATCGCTTTTATAGGTTGGTTTTCATTAAAATAAAAAGCATCTCGTGCATAAAGTGGAATATTTTTTAAAACAGAGAGTGATTTCAAAAAGATATAAGCCACTTTTATAGCCATAAAGCTCCCTGGTCCATTAGCATAGAAGAGCTTTTCAATACTATACTTTTTGAGCAATTCATCAAAGATCAAAGGAAGGACATCTGAGCTTTTCTCGTTTGACTCTATTGTTTCAATAAGTTCTTGATTATGATAAACACCTATTAAAATAGGAGATGTCAGTGTAATCAGTAAAACATCAACTTCTTTAGGCATAGGCTTTTTCTAACGCTTTCATTTTTTCACCGACAGCTTCTATAACTTCATAATTCTCTTTATCTTCCAAAAGAGCAAGTGTTAATTTATGATTAAGATCATGACTTCCGGCCATTGCTTCATAGTTACCAATAAAATTCATCCCAATAAGACTCATATCACCAATGGCATCCAAAATTTTATGACGTACAAACTCATCGGGAAAACGCAAACCTTCAGGATTTAAAATCTTCTTATCATCTAAAACTATTGCATTTTCCAAAGAGCCCCCAAGTGCCAGACCTTTCGATCGAAGATACTGCACTTCATGTAAAAAACCAAAAGTACGAGCCCTTGCTATCTCTTTTTTATAACTCTCTTTTGTAAAATGAAGAATATATGCCTGTTCCTGAATTACTGGATGAGGAAATTTAATCGTAAAATCATAATTAAGATCAGGAGAAGGAGAAAGTTTGACATATTTTTCACCCTCTCGTACCTCAACATCTTTTTTTATAAGCATAATTTTTTTGGGAGCATCTAGTTCAATAATACCTGCTTCATCCAAAAGCATACAGTAACTGGCACTACTACCATCCATTACAGGAACTTCATCAGCATCCACTGTAACTTTTAAATTATCTATCCCATACGCATATATAGCAGAAAGTAAATGTTCTATCGTAGAGATAACATAACCATTTTTTCCAATAACCGTTGCCATTTTTGTATCAACTACATTTTCAGGGATTAAAGGTATCGAGACATCAACATCAGAACGATAAAAAACAATTCCACTGTTTGCTTCAAGCGGTTCAAGACGAAGTTTTACAGGAGAACCTTTATGCAATCCTATTCCGACAAGTTCCGCGCTCTTTTTTATAGTAGTTTGATACATCTTGTTGTCCTATTGTTGGTCAATAATCTTTTTAGCATTTTTAATTATATCACTAATATTGAGTTTTATCCACTCACTATCCATCCACTCTTGTGGACGAACTTCAATTCCCTGTACCAACACACCAAAGTGGAGGTGATCACCCATTGCATAACCAGTCTTTCCGGTATTTGCAATTTTTGTATTTGGGGCAACTTCTTCACCTTCTGAAACATTAAAACTTGAACAGTGTCCATAAATTGTATAGAGTCCCAAACCGTGAGAGATAGCCAGCATATTTCCATAGAGACCATTAAAGTTGGCAAAAACAACTTTCCCGCCATTTTGGGAGATGATTGGAGCCATGGCATGTGATGCAAGATCAAGACCCAAATGATATGCCTCGCTAATAAGTTTACCGTTATAATAATATTTTCTATGATCACCAAAATGTGCTACAACCGCAGCATTTTTAAGCGGATACATTCTTCTCATTTTAAAATCACGAATCATCTCTTGTGGAACAGGAGAAGTGATTTTATGAATAAGTTTCTCATTTTTTGCACGGACATCTTCATTAATAATTTTAAATTGTTCCAGTTTGTCACTTACACCTTGTGTCTCTTCAAAATCTTCTGCAAGATCATAAATCTTACCATCTAAAAATTTATCAGAGAGTTTGATCTGTGAAACTCTGTATTTTTTATCTTTCAAATAAAGAGGTACATATGTTTTTGTAACATTTCCTGCTAAATCTGTTGCGATCACTGTTGCTCTAAATCCACCATCTTTTACAGGCCAGGCAAGAAGAGCCATATAATAGCCATCTTTATAAAACGGTTCTGCTTTAAAGTGTTTTTTATGATTTGACAAAATATAAATATTGGCTAAATTCGCATCTTTAACGCGGAAAATAACAATAGCAGAACCACCTCTCGAAATTTTATAAGAGTTATTGACAATTGTTACACGCGGTCTTTTTTTATCGACTGTCAATTTATATTGTTTTTGTGTCAAATTGCCTTTTAAAAAGTTCCATTTACTAATATCCCGTGCCTGAACAACAATATCAATAACTTTATCTTTCATTGTAAAAGCGCCACGTGGTGGTTCTACTTTTAAGACGATCTCTTTTTGTGGTGTTAAAAGTTGCTCATACTGCAACGTTTTATCCCCTTTTTGAGTATGAAGGATCACCTTGTATGATTTTATTCCACTTGCATCTTCCATTTTTATACTCAATGGCTTTCTTAAGTTCCAAAATCCACTATCATTTTCCAAAGTAACAGTTGGTGCATTTCGCTCAAAAGTAGCAGAAAAATAGACATAAAGCCCCCCTGCAACCAAAAGAGCCAACACAAACAAAACACCAAATGAAGAGTTATTTTTTCTTCTTCTCAAATCAAACTTCCTTAATAATTAAAATTTTATCTTTTTCATCACTTTTCATGATACGTACCTCATGCACATGCACAACTTTTAATAATTCTTTTGCAATCTCTTTGAGCATTTCCCAAGAAGCACCACTCTCTTGAAAATCACTTTCACTCAGTACTACTTCTATCACAGAAGCATTCTCTTTTAAAAGAAATTTTTTATACACCAAAGCTTTCAAACGAAAAAAGCTCAACGGCTTTTGCCCATACATTCGTGTAATACACATATCATGATCCGCACCGCTATTGATTAATTCACTAACAATAGCAAATAGTGTACCATCACAATTTTTAACAGTAAAATTATCATACTGTTTTAAAATGGCTGCATAGAGTGCAGTCGCCATCTTCTTGTTTATTGTAAGTTCTTCTTTTTTCAAAAAGGAATAAAGAGTCAAGATATCAACATTTGCATCAATATTACAATCTGCCGATTGAATCTCAAGCGTTCTCCTCTTCTCATACCATGCTAAAAAAGAGAATTGAGAAGATTCTTTTGGCATAAAAAGCGTTACTTTTTTGTGCTTTGTCAAAAAATAGGAATAAAGGACACTTGCTTGTGGAAAATATTCTGGTTCACATTTTATGACAATATGCTTCGCTTTTTCTGCTTCTTTTATAAATGTAAAATCGCTCATTATAAAATTATATACTATTTTTTATTCATCTTGTAAACATAGGCAAGAACTTCAGCAACTGCAGCAAATAAAGTTTCAGGAATTACTTTATCAACTTCAACTTCATTATAGAGCGATCGTGCCAAAGGCGGGTTTTGAACGATATGCACACTGTTTTGACGAGCAATTTTTTTAATCTGCTGAGCAACATGATTCATTCCTTTGGCAATAACAACAGGAGCATCTGATTTTTTTGCATCATATTTAATGGCTACGGCATAGTGTGTGGGATTTGTAATAACAACATCTGCATTAGGAACCTCAGCCATCATCCGTTTTCTTGATGCCTGCATCTGTATTTGTCGTATTTTGGACTTAATAAGAGGATCCCCTTCCATATTTTTCATCTCATCTTTTACCTCTTGCTTAGACATTTTAAGTCCATCAAAATACTGTTTTCTTACAATTATAATATCAATGATGGCAAAAATAAAAATAATAAAAAGCATAACAGAGGCGATAATAAGCATTTTATCTTTCACCCACATTAACTGATCATGCAATCCAAAGAGAGCAACAGTCGGTAATTCCGTAATAAAATAGAAAAAGAAAACAAATCCAACACCCAAAGTTGTAAAAGATTTTAATGTAATTTTAATTCCCTCTATCAATTTTTTCACAGAGAATAGATTTTTCATCCCTTTAATCGGATCTATTTTTTTAAGATCAGGCTCTATCGCTTTTGTTGTAAAGAGAAATCCAAATTGTGCGAATGAAGCAGCAATCCCTCCAATTGCAACAGCAACAGCAAGAGGCAAAATCATCAATAAAAATTCTCGAATAGTCACTAAAGCAATATCGATTAAAGATGCTTTATCCAAATGCATTCCCATAAGAGAAAAATAGTAATGAAAGAGCAAAAACATATGTTTTGCCATAAAAGGAAAAAGCATTAAAAATGCTAAAATAGCAATAAAAAGTGTTACAACCCCTGAAGTATCCTGTGATTTTGGAACATTTCCCTCTTTTCGGGCATCTTCTATCTTCTTGGGGGTGGGTTCTTCGGTCTTTTCCTGATCATCAGCCATGTAACTCTCCTAGAAGAACTCACAGAAGTTTATAATAAACTTCTCTTTAGTGCCATAGCGGCTAGCGTAGAAAGAGGGACTTGTTCCTTTTTCGTTCAAAAGAATGTTCTCTTCGCTCTTTTCCTGATCATCAGCCATCTATTATGACTGCCTTAATCCATTTTCATTGACAAATCAATCCAATTTGCCTGATGAATAAGGGAACCTGAACTTATGGCATCAACACCCGTTTTTGCATATGCTTCAATTGTATCAAGTGAAATATTACCGCTTGCTTCAAGTAATATATGTGGATAATTTTCATCTCTATATTTTACAACTTCTGAAACCTGAAGCGGTGTCATATTATCACACATAACAATATCACACTTTGCAGACATAGCCTCTTTTGCTATATTAAAGCTCTCTGCTTCTATCTCAATTTTTGCTGTAAAAGGAATAACTTTGCGTGCTTTTTCAATATAAGCTGCCAAATTTTCTATTGTTTTTAAATGCGTATCTTTAATCATTAAAGAGTCATCAAGTCCCATTCTATGATTAACCGCTCCACCGCATCGAGTCGCATACTTTTCAAAAACACGTAAAAGCGGGCGTGTTTTTCTGGTATCAAGCAATTTTGTACCATAGGGCTTTACAATATCAGCATATTTACGAGTCAATGTCGCTATTGAACTTGCATGTAAAAGCATATCTAATATTGTACGTTCACATCGTAACATTGCATGTGAGTCTGCTCTGAACTCTGCTAATATATCTCCTTTTGTAAAAGCTTCACTATCACACTTTAGCCAAACAACTTCAATATTTTGCATATGACAGAGTGTCTCAATATATTTTTGCCCAGAAACGACACCATCACTTTTTGCTATAATTTTTGCAGATGCAGCAACAGCCGGTTCAACTAATGCATAAAGATCACCTCGTCCGACATCTTCAGCCAGTGCTTCTAAAACAAATTTTTCTATCATAGTGCTAACATTCTTTCAAGTGCAATTTTAGCCCATTTTTGTGTCTTTTCATCAACTTGTATCTCATTTATCGGTGCACCTTCATCAATCGCTTTAAGTGTCAAATAAACATCTTTTAAAGTTGTCTCATTCATTGTAGGACACTCCGGTTTTGTTGAACTCAGAACATATGTATTCTTAGGACGCAAACGGTTTACCATATTAAATTCGGTACCTACTGCCACTTTTTGATCTTCTGGTAATGCTTTTATATACTTAATAAGCTGTGAAGTAGAACCGACAAAATCACTTGCATCACAGATAGCAGGATCACACTCCGGATGAACAGCAATTAAAATATCCGGATATTTTTCACGATAAAATGCTATATCATCAAGTGTAAAGAGCTGATGCACTGAACAAAATCCATCATAACAGATAATATCACACTGCTTTGGATCTTTTTGGTCAAGACCAATTACCATAGACTCAAGTCCCATCTGATTGGCAATATTCTGTCCTAGACAGCGATCCGGAACAAAAAGAATCTTTTTGCCCTCTTGCAGTGCTCTCTCAATAATTTTTTTTGCATTGGCACTAGTACAGACCATTCCACCCATCTCTCCGACTTTTGCTTTTACATCCGCACCGGAATTAATATAAGTGATCGGTAAAATATTCTCATTGGCAATGCCTTGTTCATTTAAAAACTTCACTGCTTCATCATACTGCACTTCAGTAATCATACTTGCCATAGCACAACAAGCCACTTTTGGCATTACAACTCTTTTTTCAGGAGAAAGAACTTTGACGCTCTGCCCCATAAAACCAACACCACAAAAGAGAACAAACTCTGCATCATCATCTTTTGTTTTCATGGCCAATTCCAAAGAGTCTCCTGTTATATCACCAATTTCAAAAACTTCATCTCTCTGATAAAAGTGAGCAACAACAGTTACGCTCAATTTCTCTTTTAACGCTATGATTTTCTCTTTTAATTCTTCATTTGTGTACTGCAAAAAAGTATCCTACTATAATCTTGGCATAATTATATCAAAATATATTTAGCATAAAAAGTGTAGAATGCCACTACGAAAATAATTTAAGGATTTTTATGGATTTTTTATTTAATATTAATGTGCAGTTTTATATCGCTGCATATCTCATCGGTGGTATTCCTTTTGGGCTGCTGCTAGCCAAAAAATTTGCAGGTGTTGATGTCAAGTCTGCCGGTAGTGGTAGTATTGGAGCAACAAATGTTCTACGTGTTGTTAAAGAACGAGATCCAGCACTTGCAAAAAAATTAGGAATAGCTACCCTTGCACTCGATGCTTTTAAAGGTGTCTTTGTCTTAACAATAGCCTATTTTATGGGACTGGACAACTCTGTTTTATGGGCCATAGCAGTATTGGCCGTACTTGGACACTGTTTCTCACCTTACCTTGGTCTTGAAGGCGGTAAGGGTATTGCAACAGGTATGGGTGTGATGATGTTTATGCTCCCAATTGAAACAACAATTGCTCTTGTCGTTTGGGCTGTTATGGCAAAAACACTCCGTATATCTTCCGTATCATCATTAACAGGTGTTCTTGCACTCCTCATCGCAAGTTTTATAATTCATCCAAATATGCCACATGCACCAGTTGTTTTCATTGTTTTTATACTTTTTTACAAACATATTCCAAATATCATTCGTGTTCTTAAAGGCGAAGAAAAAAGAGTAATATAGTGCAAATTATTATTGAAGATCTAAAATTTCAAGCCATACTTGGAATTTTAGATTTTGAGAGAAATACACCACAAGATATTATTATAAACCTCTCTATTGATTATCATTACACGACAGCTTTTATTAATTATGCAGAGGTTGCAGAACTTATAATATCTACAATGAAAAGTAAACAATTTTTCCTAATTGAAGATGCTTTAACTTCTCTCTCTTCTATTCTTAAAGAAAATTTTTCACAGATCAACAAACTTCACCTCAAAATAACAAAACCCTCTATATTGCCCAATTGTAGGGTATCTGTTGCAGATTCATACATATTTGATTCTTAATCCAAACTTCACTTTTATTTAAAAATAATTGAAAAAAACTTTAAAGTAACCTAAAATTATGATACAATTCTGCCAAAATAATTAGAAATAGGAAATAATTGAATGCGTATTCTTATTATAGAAGATGAAGTAACATTAAATAAAATGCTTGCAGAGGGACTAAAAGAGTTTGGTTACCAAAGCGATGTTGTTGAAACACTAAAAGATGGTGAGTACTACCTTGACATCCGTAACTACGATTTAGTTCTTATGGACTGGATGCTTCCTGATGGAAATTCAGTTGATATCATTGGTGATATTAAAGCAAACACTCCTAAAACTGTTGTTGTTGTACTCTCAGCAAGAGATGATAATGAGAGTGAGATCGAAGCACTTCGTGCCGGTGCTGATGACTACATCAGAAAACCGTTTGATTTTGATGTTCTTGTAGCTCGTATTGAAGCACGTTTACGTTTTGGCGGTAGCAATATTATCGAGATTGAAGATCTCACAATTAACCCTGAAGAGGAAAAAATCACTTATAAAGAGACTGAAATTGAACTCAAAGGGAAACCTTTTGAAGTACTTACTCACCTTGCACGTCACCGTGATCAAATCGTATCTAAAGAGCAACTTCTTGATGCTATCTGGGAAGAACCAGAACTCGTTACTCCAAATGTTATTGAGGTAGCTATTAACCAGATTAGACAAAAAATGGACAAACCACTCTCTATTACTACAATTGAGACGGTTCGTCGTCGTGGATATCGCTTCTGCTTTCCTAAAGAAGTTTAATTCAAACAATGCTATAATCTCTTTCAATAAACAATTGAAAGGGATTGTGTAATGTTTAGCAAAAAAAGTATTAGAAAAAGTTTTTTAATTCAACTTATTTTCTCCTCTGCAATTTTAATTTTTATCTTCTCTTCCATCTTATATTTTTATATAGAAAAATCTATTTATGACGAAAAAAAATCTGAACTTATTCACTACGCAAAGAATATTGCCAATGATCAATCTGTCTTTGGACTTGATGACTCAATTACAGAAAACTTCCTCTCTCTTCATGTCACTATTATCTATCTCAAAGCACCTATTGAAGATATGGATATATATGAAATAACAAAACATAAAAAGACATATTTGACACTGATTTACCCTTTCGATAAAAACAAATCAAGTTATCTTAAGATCACCAAAGATATATCCCTGACAAAAAAACTCCTCTCTAAAATTTTACACTATGTTTTTATTATTAATATTGCCGGCTTTTTGCTTGTAATCATCTATGCAATTATGCTATCAAAAATGCTTGTCACCCCTATTCAAACACTGACAAATAAACTCTCAAATATGAATGAACATCTGATGAAACCTATTGACCTCAATGCTTTACCTTTGGAATTTGAACCTTTAGGTGAAACTATCAACCACCTTATTGCGCGTATTCAAAATTTTGTAAAATATCAAAAAGAACTTTTTATTGGAACAGCACATGAGCTTAAAACTCCGCTAGCCGTTATAAAACTAAAAAATCAAGTGACCCTTATCAAAAAACGCTCACCTCAAGAGTATATAGAAGCTCTTCAAGTAACCAACAAAACAATTGATGAGATGAATATTATAGTCTCAAATATTCTAAATATAGGGCGTCAGGAGGGTGCACAACTTGATAAACCTATAGAGGTAGATGTTATTCAAATATTAAAACAAAAAGCAGATGATTTTAAACTTTTAGCCGAAAATGAAGGAAAAAAACTGCTTATGGATTTCAAACCCGACGGTTATATGGCAACACTGCAGGTAAGTCTGCTCAATCAGATCATTCAAAACTTTTTACAAAATGCACTCAAATTTACACCAAAAGAGAAGAGTGTACTGCTTAGAAGCAAAGAGAATAGATATGGTCTTTTAATAGAAGTTATAGATGAGGGGTGTGGTATTGATGAGAGTGTTGATCTTTTTGCCCCTTTTAAAAGACAAGGGAATAAAAGTGGAGTCGGTCTTGGACTTTTTCTTGCCAAAAGTGCTGCCGATGCCTTGGGAGCTCGTATAAATATAAGAAATAGAGATGATGGAGTTGATGGAACGATCGCCTCTTTAGAGCTGAATTCTAAATTATCTTGTATTCTTCCAAGGAATTAAAAGCGTTTCAAAAATAATAAAGCTTAATTTTGTTATAAATCTCTCACAAATTAACAAGTAGAGAATAGAAGGTTTTAAAATATGGCATTAATAATTAATGACGAATGTATAGCATGTGATGCTTGCCGTGAAGAGTGTCCGACATTAGCGATTGAAGAAGGTGATCCTATTTACTACATTGATCCTGATCGTTGTATTGAATGTGTAGGTGTTTATGATGAACCTGCATGTATATCCGTTTGTCCAGTTGATTGTATTGTTCCAGATAAAGACAATGTTGAAACCATTGCCGAACTGCAATTTAAATATAAACAACTCCAAGAAAACGAAGAGTTATAGTTGGCAAAGCGTGTTGCTGTCATAGACATTGGTTCTAACTCTGTTAGAATGGTTGTTTATGAAAAAACTTCCCGCTATGCTTTTCACCTCCTCCATGAAGAAAAATCAAAAGTAAGAATTTCTGAAGATGCTTATCTGCATAATGGAGAGCTTCAAGCTCTCCCAATGCAAAGAACTTTTAATGCACTTCACGACTTTTTAGAAATTGCTGCTTCTTTTAAAGTGAAAAAAATACTTTGTGTCGCGACTTCTGCACTTCGTGATGCTCCTAACAAACAAGATTTTATACAACGGGTTCGTTCTCATTTAGGACTCAATATAAAAGCTATCAGTGGAGAAAAAGAGGCTTATTTTGGTGCAATTGCCTGTGCTAATCTCCTTCCAAAACAACAAAATGCACTCAGTATCGATATTGGTGGTGGTTCAACAGAATTTGCATTTATTCATAACGACTCTGTTAGCTCACCTATCTCTTTAAAATTAGGTACAGTTCGGCTCAAAGAACTCTTTTTTGATAACAATAATCTTAAAGATGCAATTAAATATATAGAGAGTGAATTCAATAAACTACCGGAACTTAAAGAGACAACAACACTCATAGGTATTGGAGGGACATTTCGTGCGATCTCTAGTGCAATTTTAAAAGAGTCTCTCTATCCTTTAAATAAATTACATGCTTTTGAATATAGTGCTGATACACTCCATGACTATATAGAAGCTATTTTAAAAGCAAAAAATGAGAAAGAACTCGCTTCACTTTTCATTAAAAGTAACCGCTTTGATGTTATAAAACCAGGGGCACTTATCCTCCACTGTTTGTTAAAACGTGTCTCCGCAAAACATGTCATAACAAGTGGAGTTGGTGTACGCGAAGGTGTCTATCTTTCAGATCTACTCAGAACTTCAAAAGACAAATTCCCTCATAACTATAACACCTCTGTACGCTATATTTTAGACTCTTATGTGCATGACAAAGCTTTTTCAAATAACTTAGCATCACTAACAAAGAAAATATTTGATTTAAGTTATGAATATTTTGGTATAGACTATAAATACAAAGAGATACTCTCTATTGCTGCTAAACTCTATCCTGCAGGAAGCAGTGTTCACTTCTACTCACAAAACAAACATACCTACTACATCATCCAAAGTGCATTGGAATATGGTTTTACACATCATGATATCATGCTAATATCAACGCTAACGAAGTATGCAAAAAACAAACTTCCATCGGATACCCATCTCCAACTTTATGCAAAACTTCTACCAAATAATGCGCATATAACACACTCTCTTAGCTATATACTATCACTGTCAATAGCACTTTTAAGTCATCGTCCTCGAAATATAGACTTTACAATGCAGTTTGAAAAAGGAATATTGATAATAAAAACAAAAAACATACTCTATCTTTCAAAAAATACTGTAGAGAAGATAGAGTGCAGGGATCAGAATTTTAAAATTGTTTTTAGCAATTAAAATCTCTGCCCCATAGTAAATTCAAAGTGTGATACTTTATCACCCTCTTGCGGATTGATAGGTTGTGAAAACATCAACTGAATAGGTCCAACAGGGGAAAACCACTCAATACCGGCACCATATCCTGCACGAGCTTGATTATTTGTACCTGATAAAATATTTGCACTGATATTATCAGAAATAATTCCCCAATCTAAATAGGTAACAAGACGCATTTTTGCTTTTGGTATTAAAGGAAAGCTCAATTCTATATTATTAGAAAAAGTTTGTGTTCCACCTATTCTACGAATTTTAGTTCCTTTATAGGTATCATAACCTGTATCATCAGCAATCATTGGAGAAATTGAATAAGATTCATACCCTCTAACACTACCAATACCACCCATATAAAATTTTTCAGCCAAAGGAACATATCCATTGTCAATAATAGCATAATAGCGGGCTTTATAGCGAAAAATTGCATCAAAACCTAAATAGTCATCAAGACCAATATATTTAGCAAAATTTGTTCTTGATTTTAAGAAATCTGCATCAGCACCAAGTCCTGATTTTTCAAAACTTTGAGAGAGTGTAAAACCTTCACGAGGCAAGTAGTAATCATCAGTAGAGTCCCAACTTGCACTTATAGTTACAGAACTTTTATTATACGCTTCAAAGTAGTATGCACTTCCATATTGCGATGCATTAAAATCATCTCCAAATCGATAATCATTTTTAGAATAACTATATCCAAGATAACCTGTAATATGACGAGAAAATCTATGTCCCGTACCAATTGAGACACCATCAGTCATTGTCGTATAATCATTATAGTCATACGTTGAATGATAGACAGAAAAATTACCACTAAAGTCACTATCATTCAGTCTTGGATTTGAGATATTAAAAGAGTAGTTTTGAGATGTCTGAGACTTCTCCGCTTTTAACCCAACATTAATACCTGAGCCCCAAATATTTCTATCATTGACACCAATACTCAACAGAAGTCCACCATAAGATCCGTAACCACCACCAAGTTGAATATTCCCTGTTGGAGCCTCTTTAACTTTTACAATAAGATCGACTGTATGATTGTTAATACGTTTCTCTTCAATTGTATTACTGTCAAAGAATCCTAAACGTCCAAGTGCATGACGAGAATCTTTAAGGTCAGTAAGAGAATACATATCACCAGGGCCTAAATAGAGCTCACGACGAATTACACGGTCAAGTGTTCTTGTATTCCCAGAAATAAGCACATTTCTAATTTTTACTTTATCACCAGGTATAATTTTGAATACTACTTCAACAGTTTTATTTTTTGTATCTTTTTTCAAATCTGGTATAACCTGCACAAAAGCATAACTTTTATCAGCAATTAATGTTTTAATTTTATCTGCATCATTTCTAAATTTTTTAATGTTAAAGATATCACCATCTTTTAGAGAAATAAGCTCTTTAATTTTTTTATTATCAATAACATGATGACGCTGATAGATAGAAATTTTTGATATTTTATATTGCTTACCTTCTTGAATTTGATAACTCATATCTGCTTTATAGCTGTCGAAATTGACACGTACAAAAGGTGCATCAACTACAGCATCAAGATAACCGTGTTGCATATAGAGATCACGGATTCTTAAATTATCGTATGCTAAATCACGAAGAGACATTTTACCGCTGTTTCGTCCCCAAAACCAACCCATAAACTGATGTGCTTTATTTGCTATTACATCATTGAAATCATCTGGTTCAAGACCATAAACTCCCGAGTAGTCGATCTTTTCAATAGTAATCTCTTCACCCTCATTAACAATAAAAGTAACTTTTACACTTCCATTGTCAAGATAGGTCGTTTTCACCTCGACAACAGAGTCTATTTTTCCCTCCTGAGAGATAGCATCTATAATTCTTTGTTTTGCTGCTTCTATCTTTTTTTCATCATAGAGTGTACCCTTTTTGAGTTGGATTACAGAGTCTTTCACATCATCGTCATTCTCTTTCCAACCCTTGAGGACAACTTGAGATATAATTGCTTTTTCTTTAAAGTAAAAGGTAAGGTGACCATTGGGAAACTCTGCCCAAATATCATTAAAATAACCCTGTGCAAAATATTTTTTTATAGCAATATCCACATCATTAACATCAATATCATCACCAACTTCAAAAGGAAGCATTCTCAGTGCAACCGTTTTTGAAATATGCATCATTCCTTTAAACTGTATTGATTTAACAATTTCAGCAGAGATTGTGTCTGTAAAAAATATAAAAAAGAGTAAAAGTAAAAAAAATCGCATTAAAATTCCATAGTTAAAATTAGAAGAGATTTTACCCATTATGAGGTTAATATTAAGTAAATTTAGTATAATTTGCAAAAATTACTTTTAAAGAGAGAATATGAATGTAGCAATAATTGGATTGGGGCTTATGGGTGGTTCTTTGGCACTGAGCCTGAAAAAACTGGATTTTATAGATGAAATTGTCGGTCATGATCACAACCAACAGCATCAAAAAGAAGCCATGGAACTCAAACTTGTCACAAAAATTGTCTCTTTTGAAGAGGTAAAACAGTACGATGTTATCTTTTTGGCTATTCCGGTAAACGGTGTTATTGCTGCCTTGCAAAATTTAAAAGATGTAAAAGAAGATACAACCATTATCGATCTCGGCAGTACAAAAGAGAAGATTGTAGCAGCAGTACCACCAAAGATACGTAAAAATTTTGTTGCAGCACATCCTATGACAGGAACAGAAAACTTTGGCCCTTATGCTGCACTTGAAGGTCTTTATGAAGATAAAGTTGTTGTTCTTTGTGATTTAGAAGATAGTGGAGAGCACCAAAGAAAAATTGCAAAAAAAATATTCAAAGCACTCAAAATGAAAAAATATTTTATGAAGTCAAATGAGCATGATCGACATGCTGCATTTATCTCACATATGCCACATGCAATCTCTTTTTCTCTTGCAAATACAGTTATGAAACAAGAAAAAAGAGATAATATTTTAGCACTTGCTGCAGGTGGTTTTCGTTCTATGAGTCGTTTAGCCAAATCGTCTCCATATATGTGGGAGGATATTTTCAGACAAAACAAAGAAAATTTATTAGAAGCTATTACTTTTTTTGAAAAAGAGCTCAGTACACTCAAAGCAGATATTCAAAATGACAATTGGGAAAAAGTACACCAAGATATAGCCGATGGTAACAAACTGCACGATATCCTTGATTAGGATATATCGTACTTTTTCAATATCTCTTTTAAAAGTTTTTTATCAACTGTCTCTTTATTCTCTCCATAAAAATTCCCTTCTAAAACAGTAATAATTTTTCGAACATCTTCATCAATGTCTTTATATGGTAAAAGTTTCAAAAGAAGCAATTTTTCATCTTTTATATTTAATTTTTTCTCTCGTTTAGCAATTTTAAAAGGTTTGAAGTAGATTAAAGCTGCACCAATAATTAGACCAAGAATAAAAGCGATAATAACAAAGATACTATTGATCTGCATAGAGCTTTCAGACTCCAAAGATGGTGCTTTTTTCATAACTAGTTTTTGAGGTGTTGCTTTCTCAATTTTTAAATTTTGCGTCTGTTTTGGAGAACCTTTGACTTTTATTTGAATAGGTTTTGTCGTAATTTGTTCTACTCTTTTTGTCTTTAAATTAAAAAATGCAAGCTTAAACGATGGAATCGTAAAATCTCTATCAGATACAAAAGCAAGTTTTTGAGTCAGTGTATTCCCTTTAATCTCAATTTTTTCAGCAAAAACATTAACTCCGTCAATATAAGGTTTAAAACTACCAATATCTTCGAGATTTCCATCTCCTTGTACTTTCACGGTTACATTGACAGCTTCATTTGGTGTAATTTCATCTCGATCTGCAACAGCACTTATTGTAAAACTACCTACTATTTTTGCATTATTTGGCAATGGTTTTGCATGGATATTGAGACTGTTTGAGTAATAACTTCTCCATTTAATCTGAGGCATAAATGATCCCCACATATCACGACTTGTTGCTCGTGTTGCGATACGTAATTGTGCAGGTGGAATTGTAAGATTTCCTTCCCTTTGAGGCGCCAAGGTATAAGAAGCATGTGTAATAATATACTCGGGTGTCTCTGTTCGAGTTGCACCTGATTTATGTTTTACCCAAAAACCTTTAAAATCAGGCTCTATAAATTTACTATCAACAACAGCCGCTCGTTTATTCTGTTTAAGTTCAAGATCCAGTTTAAAAGGTTCTCCGACATAGAGATCCTTTTTTGATGCTTTGAGAGAGAGTATAAATGGAGCATTTTTATCTTGAACAGCCGGTTTTACAACAACTTTTACACTGTTTGAATGTTCTGTTTTTCCATCAACTTCTACACTGACCGGTTCAACTATACAACTCTTTTTTGGTACAAATTCATAAGATAGTGTATAACTTTTTTTATAATTCAAATTAACCATTTCAATACTTGTTTGTGAACTGGTACCAACAATATCATTACCACAAATATCATTTATAACAGGCTTTTTAACGTCACTTCCTTGTATTGTTAAAGTATAAGTTGCCGTCTCTCCGCTATAAACAACTGCCGGACCTACTCGGGCTACAACACTTGCATATATTGTAGAGGATAGAAGCAAGCAAAAAAGAAATAGATTCTTACCAAGGTTTTTCATTATTATCTTCCTTTATAGGGGTTTGTTTGTTTAATTTATACAGATAAGAAGTTTGATGCATATTAAGTGCTTTTAGCCACTTTTTCTCCTCTGCATCACTCATTTTATCTTTCATACTTTTGATCTTCTCTCCAGTGTGAGCATTTTTCTCTTTCTTATTTTTCTCTTTTTTATTTTGTTGTTTTTGTTGCTGTTTTTTGTCCTTTTTTTTCTTATTTTGATCTTGTTGTTTTGTATTCTCCTGTTTTTGTTGCTGATTCTGCTGATTCTGTTTTTTTTGCTGATTTTGCTGATTTCGCTGATTTTGCTGATTTTGCTGATTTTGCTGATTTTGCTGATTTTGCTTATTTTGCTTATTTTGCTTATTTTGCTTATTTTGCTTATTTTGCTTATTCTGCTTATTCTGCTTATTCTGCTTATTCTGCTTATTCTGTTTATTCTGTTTTTTTCTTTTCTGTAAGGCTTTCTTTACAGCTTCAAGATTTTCTCGAACTGCTTTGTCTTCTTTTAATTTCAGTGAGTCTTCATAAGCTTCAACAGCACTTTTCAGACTCTTCTCATCACCAAGTTTAGCATAGGCATTTCCCATATTCGCATAATTCTTTGCACGATCACTACGGTTGTCAAAACGTGCTTTTTCATAATTTCGCAATGCTTTTTTATACTCTTTGTTTTTATAAAAAGCATTACCGGCATTATAATAAGCTTCACCGCTTTTTGCTTTTTTTGCATAATCATCAAAATAGTGTGCAGCCTTCTCATAATTATGTTTTTGATACGCCGTTTTTGCATCTTTGAGATCAACAAAATCCAATACACCTGCTTTAAGAGTTGGTGTTTGAAAGAGAATGAGCGCCAAAAGAAAAGCAGAAGGAACCTCAACTTTTTCTCTTTTACTCATAGATGATGTCGCAAAAAGCAGTAACATTAATGCCAAACCGACAGGATAATAAAAAAGTGGAATATATTTTTCAATTGCTTCTGATTTCATAGTCTTCTTTTTCACCTTTGTTTCTATCTCATGCAACATAGCTTTGACATCGCTGTTTGCATTGACACCTTCAATATAAACACCACCTGTTTTTGTAGCAAGTTGCGCAATAGCATCATTTCGCTTTGTAAGAATAATTTTTCCATTTTGTTTAATAAAATCACCATTATCCATCTTAATAGGAGCACCCTGTTTTGTACCTATACCAATTATAAAGAGTGTAATATTATGTGCCTTCGCATACGCTATCTCTTTTGAAAAATCTTTATCATCGCCTCCATCACTTAAGAGCAAAATATAACGACGCGTTTTACTCTTAATACTTCGATCAACAACCTGAAGCATAGCCATTAAATTTGTTCCCTGCTCCGTTATTGAATTTGCATCAAGATTTTTCAATAAAAAAGCAACCGCTTGATGATCAAAACTCAGAGGAGAAACTAAATAGGAATTTTTTGCAAAAGCAATAACACCGATACGATCAGTTGGTGCCATTTTTAGAAACTCCAAAGCTTTCTCTTTTGCAAGCCTCAAGCGATTTGGATAGACATCTGTAGCAAGCATTGAGTCTGAAATATCAAGTGCTATCATAATATCAGCACTCTTTGCTTTTACATCGATCTTTCCATCTTTTATTACCGGACCGGCAAGAGCAATAATAATTAAAAATCCAATCAGCATAAAAAGTACATTTCTTGCTTTTAACGAGAGCGTATCAACACTGACACGCAGTCTATCCATAACTTCAGGTGAAAAAAATGTCGCTTCAGCATCTTTTTGGGTTAAAAGCAGACCAAAAAGTATAAAGAGTGGCGGCAACATATAGTATAAAAATTCCGGATGCAAAAAACTCATTATTCATGCCCCCTTTTATTTCTAAGATAGACATAAAGCATTAAAGCAAGTAAACCTACAAAGAGCGGATAAAAATAGTAGTACTGCATATAGTTGTAGGTCTCATTTTTTATCTCTGATTTCTCAAGCGCATTGATCTTTGCATAAACAGCTTTAAGTTCATCTGCATTAGAAGCTCCAAAGGCTACACCGCCGGTCTCTTTTGCAATTTTTGTTAAGACATTTCTATTATATCCGCCATCTCCACCGACACCGATAGGATAGACTTTAACACCCTCTTTTTTTGCCAGATCAATAGCAATATCTAGTGGTATTTTATCCACTTGTGGGGTTGAGTATCCATCTGTTAACAAAATGGCAACTTTAGATTTTGCTTTTGACATTTTTAAAAGATTAACTCCTTGTGCCAAAGCTTCATAGAGTGCTGTATATTTTCCAGCCATTCCTACTTGTAGCTGTGATACAATACGAGAAAGTATATGCGTATCATAGGTCAATGGAGATGCTATAAAAGAGTAGGATCCAAAAACGACCAAACCAATATTGTCATTTTTACGCTTTTGTATAAAATCTCTAACTATACTTTTCACAACATCGAAACGAGAAGCACCCGGATCCATAGTATCAAATCCTCGTTCATCCATCGATCCAGATGCATCGAGAATAAGAGCTATTTCATGTCCATGTTTTGGTGCAAGTTCATATGGTTCATCCTTAACAGGAGACATTAATGCCAAAATAAGCATAACTATTCCCAACCATTTTAAAAAAAAGAGTAGTTTTGATTTTGCTACAGTATTTTTCATAAAATTGCTTGCATGCGGGAAATATATAGAAGGTAATTTCATTTTACAAAGTGTCTCACATGCTATAAAAATAAAAATTACAAACAAAATTTTTGGAAACTCAAAATAGATACCATCAAACATCTATCATCCCTCTATATAGTTCTATAATACGGAGCGTTTCTCTGTCAAAATTCTCTACGCTCTTTTTATATTTATACTTTTCCAACTTCTCCAACATATCATGATATGTTTTTTGATGACGACCACTGTCATCAGCAAAGAGAGCACCATATTTTGTTAATGAATAAGCTGCTTCTTTTGTCTTTTTGAGGTCAATATTTCGGAGTTGATTATAGTACTCTTTTCTCAGATTAAAACGTTTTTTTGTACTAAAATGTTTATAAAGCACATACAGCCCACCAAAAAGAATGATGGCACCGATCGTTACCAAAGCAACAAAATAGTAAAAAGAGTAATCTTGAATAACTAATAGCGGCTTAATATCATGCAGTGGTATCTCTGGCATTTGTCTGTTATGCATCTTATCTACCCTCAAATAATCTTCTTAGTGCCACTCCGACACGCTCATCTGTATAAACTTTTGTAAAACGGATCTGCTGTTTTCTAAATGTTGCATAGAGCTCTCTATCATGCAGTGTTACCTTTTTAGCATATGCCTGAACTGTTGCATCATTAAAATCACCCTCCAAAACGACACCACTTTCAGGGTCGATCAATGAAGCAAAACCCATTTTTGGTGGTTTCTCCTCTAAAACATCTCGTACAATAACAGCAACCACTTCATGTTTTTTTGCCAAAAGCTTAAGATCTGGTATTTCAAAAAAATCTCCAATAACAATAATAAGTGATTTTCTTTTGAGTCGCTTAAAGAGTGTATCTGCCAAAAATTTATAATCTGCTTTATGATTAAGAGGCTCAAAATTTAAAATTTCAGCAACATTTCTATGGACTGCAAAAAGTTTTTTACTCGGTTTAAGATGGGACTCTAATTTATCTGTAAAAATATATGAACTCAAAAGATCACCATTTTTTATCGTAGAAAAACTCAACAATGCAACTATCTCAGCTATAACATCCTGCTTAAAACGTTTTGAACCAAAATGGACACTTCCGTTTAACATAGAAGCAACAACAACATTGAGTTCTCGCTCTTCTCTAAATATCTTTATATAAGGTTTTTGTAGTTTTGCCGTAATATTCCAATCAATATGGCGAATATCATCACCCGGCATATACTCACGTAACTCTATAAAGTCATACCCTTCTCCTTGAAAAATGGAGGGATTATTCCCTACCATTTCAGAGAAAACCTGACGACGAGCCCGTACAAGTATTTTTTGTAATTTACTCACAACATTACCCTTATGGAATCGCTACAGCTTCAAGCACTTTTTGAATAATCTCATCTGTTGTCACGCCTTCAGCCTCCGCTTCATAAGTAAGTACGATACGGTGACGCATTAACTCTTTAATAATATAGGCAACATCAACAGGTGTTACAAAATCTTTTCCACGCATAAAAGCCATCGCTTTGACAGCTTTGAACATATCGATACTGACACGAGGAGATGCACCAAATTGTATAAAATCTTTGATCTCTTCAAGTCCGTATTGCTGAGGGAAACGTGTTGCATTAACAAGTTCGATCATATACTTTTCAACCTCTGCATCAACATGGATATCTTTAAGCGCTGCTTTAATATTGTTAAGTTCTTCTTTGTTAATAACAGGTACAATTGTCTCAAATTTACCGCTTGAAATACGACGTGCTATCTCAAGTTCCTCCTCTTTTGAGTTATACCCAACAACAAGTTTGAGCATAAAACGGTCAAGCTGTGCTTCAGGAAGCTGATAGACACCCTCTTGTTCAACCGGATTTTGTGTTGCCATAACAAAAAATGGAAGATCAATTTTAAATGTGGTATCTCCAATAGTCACCTGTTTCTCCTGCATTACTTCAAGCAGTGCCGATTGTACTTTTGCAGGTGCACGATTAATCTCATCAGCAAGTAAAAGGTTTGTAAAAATAGGTCCTTTTTTAATCTTAAACTGATTGTTTTGAGGATCATAGATCTCTGCACCTAAAATATCTGACGGTAAGAGATCGGGTGTAAACTGAGCACGCTTAAATTCAAGTCCAAGAGCCTTAGAGAGAGCATTAACCGTCGTTGTTTTTGCAAGACCCGGTACACCCTCAATGAGTATATGTCCCTCACACAACAGAGCGATCAAAAGAGAGTCGATCATCTTCTCTTGTCCAACGACAACTTTTGCAACTTCTTTTTTTACATTTTCTATTTTAGAAATCATATCTTCATTACCTTCTTTTATCTATAGTAATGAAAGTATAATCCTTTGGAGTAAATGATTTTTAAATGTCTAAATTAAGAATTTTTGCAATACCCTCTTTCTTTACAAGCCTATTGAGCTTTTTAACTATGTCTTGTTTTGCTATTGCAAAACTCTGAGAAGATTGCCCTGTTATATGTAAAATATTTGTTGCTATAACCGCTTTATTCTGAGCTTTTGTCACAATGCTTATTTCTGATCTTGCAATATAAAAACCATATGATTGTGCCTTTTGAATTGAAGTTCGTATTACTACAGTAAAATGATATACACTATTTATTTTCTTAATATGAAAGCGTTCTTGTGTCAAACCCCGTTCAATAGGAGTAGCCAATGATCGCATATCAGCTTCAACCCAAAATGTTATCTTTTGTAAAAGTGATTCTCGTTTACTTCGTAACTGCTCATACTTTGCTAAATATTTCTCTCCATGAAAATTTTCATTTAAAACACTCATAACAATAACTCGGTTACGAATATCCTGCATTTTAGTTAAAACACTATTATAAAAATGCAACTGTGCTAAAGCATTCTCATTTTTTGCATCTCTCTGCCATGCATCAACTTCCATAAACTCTTGATCAAGTTCCGACTGTAAACTTTTAAAAAACTTCATTCTATCAACAGCGACTAAAACAGCATACTTTCTAAACCCAAGCGATGCACTTTTAACAATATGGTAGTTAGAAATACGAATTTTTTTCACTTCACTCTCAGTCTCATTAACATAACGTGCATCTTTTGAATTGACACGCCCCTCATGAACAACACTTTTTGCACTGTATTTTGAAGAGATAGAAACACTCAATGTTGCCAGAAGTGATGAAAGTGCATTCGATAGAGCATCTTGTTTATTTCTCCCCTCACCCACACCATATAAAACTTGATCACTTGATACAGGTGGTTGCAGATACCAAGTTGGCAATGCTTTCTCTTTTATCTCTACCCGTGCTTTTGATGCACCACAACCACTTAAAAATAACAGACTTATCAGAACTGCTATACCTATTTTCATTTTCATCGTGTCAACTGCTCCATTGTCTTTTTTCGTTTTGAGATCAAAGCATTAATGCGTACAACAGCACGATTAATCTCCTCAACCGGTTCCACCATCAAATGATCGGCATAATCATAATACTCTTTTGCGTCATCATATTTACCTTGTGCCTCTTTTACAACACCCAAATCATAAAATGCCACATAACTCTTCTGATCCGTTGCATCTATCAAGCGTTCTAAAAGTTCTTCTGCTTTATCATAACGTCCTTGTTCAATATATTCAAGTGCATATTTCAAAAGCTTTTTCTCTCCTGATGTATAATCAAGATCAGGATCATCTAAAAGTTCTACACTAAAAGAGCGATAATGCGGTGTTAATTTATAGGTAAACTCATTTGCGATAGAATTAGCCAAACGTTGTGCTGCCATAGAAGTTGATGGAATAACACGACCATCATCACTACAATGTTTAAAAACGGCATTTCGACTCAATGTATCTGCAAAGATAATATCACCTTTTGAAACATCAACAACACGTATCTCAGCAGAAAGACCAACAACTCGCTTCATACAACGAACATTATAGTAGGTCAATTCACTACACTTTGAGTTGGCACACCGTACTCTTGATTCATAAAAGTAGTTATCCTCTTTTGTCGGACGTCTAACATCTCCGGATATTATCGCCTGCGCACCAATCAATTCACCTACTTTAACAGAGCTCGCTTCATCAACCAAACCACTGTTTTGTAAACGTTGTTCTTTTAATATAGTATTAAAATCATTACGACTCACAATGGTAAAATACTTTTTATTGTTTATGCGAAACCCTGCAAGATTTGCTTCAATTTTACGAGAGAGTCCAACATAATCATTTTTAAAATTTAAAACCGCTATCTTTTTTGTCTCTGAAATTCTATCAACCTGAGCAGGTTCAAGTGCATCAATTCGTACTCGTTGAGCACAAGCAGTAAATAGAAGCAGTAAACTCACTAAAAATATATAAATAATCTGTCTCATTTCTATCCTTAATTGAGAAACGATTGTAGTTAAAAACTATTTAATTGCTTATTAAGATCTAAAAAATTGAGAAATTTTCAAATTTACTCTTATTTTCCTTGACATATCAAAACAATTTGCCTATAATTTCGACCTCTTAACAAAGAGAAGCTAAAATGTCTTGTTAGCTCAGCTGGTAGAGCACGTCACTTTTAATGATGTGGCCGTTGGTTCGAATCCAACACAGGACACCATTTTTACTACATTAGTGGCCCCGTCGTCTAGCGGTTAGGATCCATGGTTTTCATCCATGTTACAGGAGTTCGATTCTCCTCGGGGTCACCAATATTTCTTTTATAAAATCATCTAAAACTTATCTTATATTTTTTTCTTTAAGCTATATTTTTATGTTAAAAAATAGTTAATAATTTTTTAAAGAGTATTCAATAGGAACACGTATAGTCAATGCTTCTGTCGGTTTTGGAAATTTCCCTGAAAGTTCTTTTAATGTTTTAAGTGCTGCACGAGAGAGGATCTCATTTGAAGAAGAGAGAACAGTACTCTTCATAACTTCTGCATCTTTTGTAAGGAGAAACTTCACAACAACTTTCCCTTCTATACCACGTTTACGTGCTCTTCTTGGATAGTATAAATTATCATGTAGCAGTTGTGCAATGGTTGTAAAATTACGCTTTATATAGGCTTGTGCAATCGACACCTTTACTCCCTGTTTTACTCTTTTTACACGCTTCATATTTTTTAAACTCTTAACATTACTTACTGCAACTCTGCTTAAAGATTTAGAGATCTTTTTTAGAGACTTTGTTTGTACGCTAAGCTTTTGTTTCTGCACTTTTGGCTTTGCACTTCTCTTTTTTTTTCTCGTATGTTTTCTCTTTTTAGAGATATCTATCTTTTTCTTAACACGCTTCACTTTTTTGAACTCTTTATGAACTCTTTTTTTTACTACTTTTGAAGGCTTAGAAGATAAAGCTTTACTCTTTTTTATGCACTTTTTTGTAGTCACAATATCAAGCGAATGCAAATTGATACAGACTTGTTTTTCTTTATGCAGAGAGTTTGCAACTATAACACGCTGCACCGTAGTGTAGAGATAGATAATTGTCCCCAAAATAGTAATATGAATGAGAAAAGAGAGGAGAAAAGATTTCACATGTTTATTCATAAAGAAATAGTAACAAAAGCTCTGTTACATTTGTGTTAATAACGGGGAAAATATGTAAAAATTGCATATGCCCAAGGCATACGCAAAAATGAGGAATAAAAAAAAGGCTAAATAGCCTCTTCGTCTGTTTCACCTGTACGGATTCTAATGATTTTTTCAACATCACTAACGAAAATTTTACCATCACCAATCTTGCCTGTACGAGCAGCTTCTACAATTGTTGCAGTCACTTGTTCGACCATATCTTCAGCAACAATCATCTCCATTTTAATTTTTGGTAAGAAATCAACTACATACTCAGCTCCACGATAAAGCTCGCTATGTCCTTTTTGACGACCATACCCTTTTACTTCACTTACTGTCATTCCATCAATGCCAATTTCAGCAAGTGCATCTTTCACATCTTCTAGTTTAAATGGTTTAATAACCGCTTCTACTCTTTTCATTATTTGCTCCAAAAAGTTTAATTATTGTCTCAATTGTAACCATATTTAGTTACAAAATCAATAGACTAATCTCAAAAGAGATTAGTGATTCATATATGTTTCACCATGAACAGACTCATCAAGTCCCATAGCTTCACTCTCTTCATCAACACGGCTTCCACCTGTAAGTGCTGTTGCAATATAATAAACAACAACTGTCCCAATCATTGTAAAGAGACCAATAACAACAACTGATTCAACTTGTACTAAAAATTGTCCAATTCTGTCACCAGACTCTTTCAGTGGACCATCCCATAGTAAATCATTATCTTTTACAGCTAAAAGACCCGTTGCAAGTGCTCCAAAAAGACCAGATAAAAAGTGAACACCAAAGGCATCTAAGGAGTCATCATAACCAAGTTTTTTCTTCAATACTGTAACGCCCCAGAATGCGAAAAGTGTTCCGATAATACCAACGATAAATGCACCACCAACATTCACAAAACCAGCAGCAGGAGTAATAGCAACAAGACCTGAAACAGCACCCGTAGCAATCCCTAGAAGTGTAGGTTTTTTATAGACAACCCACTCAGCCAACATCCATGTAATTGCAGCAGCAGCAGTAGCAACTGTAGTTGTTAAAAGTGCCAAACCGGCAATTGCATTTGCACCAAATGCAGATCCTGCATTAAATCCATACCAACCAAACCACAATAAAGCAGCACCAAGAGCTGTTAAAAGTACAGTAGCAGGTTTCATTGCAGATTTAGGATATCCTGCACGTTTACCAACTAAAATAGCAAGAACAAGACCTGCAAGACCACCATTCATATGGACAACCGTACCACCGGCAAAATCCAATGCACCGGCATCAAATAGAAGTGCACCTTCACCGCCCCATACCATGTGAGCAACAGGAGCATAAACCACAAGTCCCCAAATAGCTACAAAAACCAACCATGTAGAGAATTTGATACGTTCAATAACAGATCCCGCAGCAATAGCAACTGTAATAGCAGCAAATGTACCCTGAAATGCAACAAAGACATAAGTAGGATATGTTCCACTTAAATCACTCCACTTAATACCATTAAGAAAAACGTTACTAAATCCACCCATAATATTTTGTACAGCAGGAGAACTAGCAGTACCAAATGCTATTGAATAACCAGCAGCAATCCAAACAACAAACGCAACTACAAATGCTCCAAATACCATTGCATATGTATTGAGTACATTTTTACTACGTGTCATTCCTGCATAAAAAAGTGCAAGTCCCGCAGGTGTCATCAGTAATACCAATGCAGTAGAGATCATCATCCATGCAGTATCACCCGTATCTAATTTATCTTCAGCCAAAGCTAAAGTCGGTAAAGCAAGGAGTAATGCTAAAAACCATTTCTTCATGTGAATCCTTTAGTTAAATATTTTTCAAAACGGAGTATGACATAAATTGATCATTTCAGGAGCCAATATATGATTAATTTTTAATCATTTAACTTTATAACATTTTCTTAAGCCTTAATAAGATATTATGCATAAAATTTTATTTTTATGATGTTAGGGTGTTTGAATGAGCAATTTGCTAAATAACGACGATATACAGACTATTAATATTGAAGAAACACTTCAAAATAGTTATCTTGACTACTCAATGAGTGTCATTGTAGGGCGTGCACTGCCCGATGTCCGTGACGGACTTAAACCAGTACATAGAAGAATTCTCTATGCAATGGATAAACTGAACCTCTCACATGGTGCAAAATATAAAAAATCTGCCCGTATAGTCGGTGACGTTATCGGTCAATATCACCCACACGGTGATACTGCCGTCTATGATGCTCTTGTCCGTATGGCACAAGATTTCTCTATGAGAATGGAACTTGTTGACGGTCAAGGAAACTTTGGTTCGGTTGACGGTGACTCTGCAGCTGCAATGCGTTATACAGAAGCACGTATGACAAAATATGCCGGTGAACTTTTAAAAGATCTCGAAAAAAATACTGTCAATATGATCGACAACTACGATGCAACAACAAAAGAGCCGGATGTTATGCCGACTCGTGTACCAAACCTCTTGATCAATGGTTCAAGCGGTATTGCCGTTGGTATGGCGACAAATATTCCACCACATAACCCTACAGAGATCATGAATGGACTCAAAGCACTCTTAAAAGATCCAAATATCTCTTTAATTGAACTTATGGAACATATCAAAGCACCAGACTTTCCAACAGGTGGTATTATCTTTGGTAAAAAGGGTATTATTGATGCCTATGAAACAGGACGTGGGCGTATAAAAGTACGTGCAAAGACACACATTGAACAAAAAGCAAAAAAAGAGGTCATCGTTATTGATGAACTGCCATATCAGGTAAATAAAGCACGATTAATTGAAAATGTTGCAAACCTTGTAAAAGATAAACTCATTGATGGTGTTAGTGAGATCCGTGATGAGTCAGATCGTGACGGTATGCGTGTTGTTATTGAGCTCAAACGTGATGCTATGAGTGAAATCGTTTTAAACAACCTTTTCAAACAGACTGCTATGCAGGTTACGTTTGGTATCATTATGCTCTCGATCTTAAATCAAGAGCCTCGCATCTTTGGTATTATTGATATCTTAAAACACTTTATCAACCACCGTAAAACTATTATCATCCGTCGTACAATTTTTGATCTTGAAAAAGCAAAAGCTCGTGCACATATCTTAGAAGGTCTTAAAAAAGCTATCGATATCATTGATGATGTTATTCGTGTCATTCGTGCTTCTACAAATGAAGAGGATGCAAAAACAAACCTTGTAACTGAATTTGACTTTTCTGAGATCCAAGCAGCAAGCATTGTTGCTATGCGTCTTGGACGTCTGACAGGTTTAGAAATTGAGAAGATTGAAAATGAGCTTGCAGAGCTTATGAAAACTATTGAGTATCTTGAGTCTATTTTACGTAGCGAAGAGGTACTTCACGGTATTATCGGCGAAGAGTTCGATGAAATTCTTGAAACATATACAACACCAAGACGAACAGATATTGAAGATGACTATGATGATATAGACATTGAAGATCTTATTCCAAACGAACCAATGGTTGTGACAATTACACACCGTGGTTATATCAAACGTGTACCACTTGCACTCTATGAGAAACAAAAACGTGGTGGAAAAGGCAAAACTGCCGTAACTACTTATGAAGATGACTTTATAGAGAGCTTCTTTACATGTAATACACACGATACACTTCTCTTTGTAACAGACAGAGGACAACTCCACTGGCTTAAAGTTTATAAAATTCCAGAAGGAAGCAGAACAGCAAAAGGTAAAGCTGTAGTTAATCTCATTAACCTTATGGCTGATGAGCAGATCCAGTCTATTATTCCTACAACTGACTTTTCAGATGAAAAATCACTTGTTTTCTTTACAAAAAATGGTGTTGTAAAACGTACAAACCTCAGTGAATTTAGCAATATCAGAAGTAACGGAGTTCGTGCTATCGTTCTTGATGAAGATGATGAACTCATTACGGCAAAAATTGCAGATCAATCTGTAAAATACCTCTTTATTGTTACAAAACTCGCACAATGTATTAAGTTTGAGATCGAAAAAACACGTGAACAGGGACGTTCAACTCGTGGTGTCCGTGGTATCAAATTTAAACATGCAGGCGATGAAGTTGTTGATGCAAACATCATTGCAAGTGATGAGCAGGAGATTCTCATTGTTGCAGAAAAAGGTATTGGAAAACGTACCGAAGCCGGTGAGTATCGCCTTACTAACCGTGGTGGTAGTGGTGTAATTGCTATGAAAATGACAACAAAAACAGGGAAACATATTGTCGGTTGTTTAATGGTTGATGAAGCGATGGATATGATGGCCCTCACAAAAGCCGGAAAAATGATCCGTGTAGATATGCAAACTATTTCAAAATCAAGTCGTAATACTTCAGGTGTTTATATTGTCAAAGGTGATGAAGTTATTTCTATTTCTCGTTGTCCAAAAGAGGAGAAAGAAGAAGATGAGACAGAAGAAGAGAGCGGTGACGGGCAAGGCACTTTAGAGCTGGAATAGTTCTTGCTCAATAAGCTTAACAAATATTTAGGAGTTACTCTATGAAAAAAATCATCATTGCAAGTGGTATTGCAATTACAATTGCTGCAAGCTTTAGTGGTTGTGCTTGTAAAACAGACTGTGGTATGAATAGATGTGGGGATAAATCATACCATAGAAACAACCCATGCTATCCAAAAAATGTTAAATTTTCAAAAGACAGAAGCAAAAACTTTATTACACCTATTCCAAAACAAGCCGCTGATTGTCCTTGTGCTCAAGCTGCACCAAAGTGCCCTACGCAAGCAGTTGCTCCACAATGCAATAGTGTTGTAAAACCTAATTTACCAAAAAACACACCTGTCTTAAAATATGACAAACCACTCAAAATCACTGTAACAGGTCAAGGTGTTGCTCCATGTAACGGAACTTGTTCACCTGCACAAGCCTATGCAATGGCAAAACGTGCTGCAATTGCAGATGCTTATAGACTTATTGCCGAAAAGGTAAAAGGAGTATATGTAGAAGGTGATGACTATATTAAAAATATGATGGTTAAACGTTCAACTGTAAAAACATATGTGCAAGCAACTGTTCGCAATGCAAATATTGTTGAAACAACATTTAAAGAAGGTCTATGCGAAGTCGAGATGGAAATCACTCTCCGTCGTTCACAGCTTTTATAATAAGCTCCCTCCTCTCATCCGCTACACCTTTGTTAGCGGATGATTATTACATCTCATACCACTACTCTGTTCACAATGCCTTACTCTACAGTGAAGATCTTTATGTATCTAAAGCAATGAAACAATGTTCCGGTGTAGCTACAAAGCAGACACTAATCCTTGAAAACAACACTTCACTCACACTTGATATGCTTCTTAAAAAAAACTATGACACATTCATAAACTACCTCAATACACTTGGTCTATGTGTACGCTACAACAATACAACAAATAACTTTAAAAGTGAAACAAGAACAACATTAACCTTTAGAACACACTGCTTCAAAGTCGATTTTAATGATAATTTTGTTAAAATTTCACCTTTAAAATAAGCGTATAAACAGGACTTTTTGTGAAAATTGCCATAGTAGAAGATGATATTAATATGAGAAAATCTTTAGAGATTGCTATGGGCGATTATAAAGAGTTTGAAGTTATTACCTTCAAAAATGCCGTTGATGCACTAAAAAAACTTGATGATAGTTTTGATCTTGTTATTACCGATATCAATATGCCAAAGATGGATGGTATAGAGTTTATCAAAGAGCTAAACGGTCGTTTTGAAGTTATTATTATGACAGGGAATGCGACTCTCTCTCGTGCTATAGAATCAATTCATCTCGGGGTTAAAGATTTCTTACTCAAACCATTTGATATAGATACTTTAGTAAATGCTATAGAACGTGAAGATAAAATACAAAAAGTAAAAAAGAGTACAAAAAGTACACAACAGAAAAAAGCAGATGGGTTTTTAGGCGACTCAGCAGCATTGGCAAAAATAAAAAATATGGCAGACAAAGCAAGTAAAACAGATGCTTCTATTTTACTGCTTGGTGAGAGTGGTGTAGGAAAAGAGGTCTTTGCCTCTTATATTCACAACAACTCACCCCGGGCAAAGAAACCTTTTATTGCCATTAATATGGCAGCACTTCCGGAAAATCTCATAGAGAGTGAGCTTTTTGGTTTTGAAAAGGGTGCTTTTACCGATGCAACAGAGGCAAAAGCAGGACAATTTGAGCTTGCAAACGGCGGTACTCTCTTTTTAGATGAGATAGCAGAGATGCCTTATGCCCTTCAAGCAAAACTGCTTCGAGCCCTGCAAGAGAGAGAAGTTCGTCGTCTTGGTTCATCAAAAGCGGTAAAAATCGACATCAGAATTATTGCTGCAACCAATGCCGACTTACACAAGAAGATAGAAAAAGGAGAGTTTCGAGAGGATCTCTATTATCGTCTCAATACTGTTCCTTTGCATATCCCTCCTCTACGCGAGAGAAAAGATGAGATCTTATCAATTGCAAATGCAGTCTGCCAAGAGAACTGCACAAAGTATGGTTTTGAAAAAAAATCATTTTCAAAAGAGGCACAAAGTGAACTACTTGATTATAAGTGGCCAGGAAATATTCGTGAGCTTATCTCGGTTGTAGAGCGTTCAGTTATACTGAGTGAAGGTCAAGAGATACAAAAAGATGAACTCTTTTTAGATGTCAGAAAATAAAATTAGGAGAAAAATTTGAAAAAATATAATGTAGCCGTAGTCGGTGCAAATGGAGCTGTTGGAGAAGAGGTTTTAAGAGTTTTGGAAGAGATAGACTTTCCACTTAACAAACTCGTTCCTCTTGCATCTGCAAGAAGTGCAGGGAAAAAAGTAGATTTTAACGATCAAGAGCTAACAATTCTTGAACTTACCAATGATGTTTTTGAACAAGAAGAGGTAGAGATCGCTATCTTTTCTGCCGGTGGCAGTGTCAGTGCAGAGTTTGCTCCTGCTGCCGTAAAAGCAGGTGCCGTTGTTATTGACAATACTTCACACTTTAGAATGCAAGAAAATGTTCCTTTAGTTGTTCCGGAAGTCAATCCCCAAGATATCGCAAAGTGGCGTGAAACGGGAATTATTGCAAATCCAAACTGTTCTACTATTCAGATGGTACAGACACTTAAACCACTTGATGAAGCGTACGATCTTGTTCGTGTAGATGTTGCAACATACCAAGCAACAAGTGGTGCAGGTAAATCTGCTATGGAGGAGCTTGTCAATCAGATGCAGGCATTTTTTGCATTTAAACTTGATGAGGCTGAGATCAAAGCTTTTAATCAGCAGATTGCACTTAACGTTATTCCTCAAATTGATGTTTTTACAGAAAATGGATACACAAAAGAGGAGATGAAAATGGTCAACGAAACAAGCAAGATCATGCACAAAGAGGTAGCCCTCTCTGCAACTTGTGTTCGTGTACCGGTACTTCGTGGTCACTCTGAAGCATTAACACTTACATTTGACTCAGAAGTAAGTGCAAACGAAGCACGTGAGATCTTAAGTAAAGCTCCAAATATTGTCGTTGTTGATGATCCAAGCAAAGCACTCTACCCTATGCCAAAAGATTGTGTTGATCACAATGAAACTTTTGTTGGTCGTATTCGAGAAGATAATTATGCAAACAATATGTTACACCTCTTCATTGTTGCCGATAATTTACGTGTAGGTGCTGCAACAAATGCAGTAAGAATCGCCCAAAAATGGGTTGAGATGGAAGGCTAATATGTTAGAAAAAGTATTTGAGAGTAGTCTTTGGAGCACCCGTTTTATGGTGCTTCTTGCTGTTATATTTGGTCTTTTGGGTGCTGTGGCACTCTTTATTGTAGCTTCTGTTGATGTTTATAACACTGCGGCTATGGTTATCACAACGTATCTCAATCACCTTCATCCTGAACATTTTCACGAAGATGTTGTCGGTGGTATTATCGGTGCTGTTGATTTATACCTCATTGGTGTTGTTATGCTACTCTTCTCTTTTGGTCTTTATGAGCTTTTTATATCTGATATTGATGCTGCAAAAGATGATGAAGAGAGAGAGAACAAAATACTCGCTATCCATTCACTCGATCAACTCAAAGATAAAATCTCAAAAGTAATTGTTATGGTTTTGGTTGTTGGCTTTTTTCAAAAAGTCGGTCACACAGAGTATAACGGAGCACTAGAGATGCTCTATTTTGCACTCTCAATTACAGCTGTTTCAGTTGGATTGTTCTTTTTAAATAAGGTAGGAAAACATTAATGGGTAAAATATTTGTAGATGCATGTTTTGGAAAAGAGACTCCATACACTCCAGTATGGATGATGAGACAAGCAGGTCGCTACCTGCCGGAATATATGGAAGTACGTGCCAAAGCTGGTGACTTTTTAAACCTCTGCCACAATCCTGAGATGGCTTGTGAAGTAACACTCCAACCTGTTGATATTGTTGGTGTTGATGCAGCGATTTTATTTAGCGATATTTTGGTTATTCCTGATGAGATGGGAATGGATCTCTCTTTTGTAAAAGGCGAAGGTCCAAAGTTTTCTGATCCTATTAAGAGTGAAGCCGATCTCGATCGCCTCATTGGTGGTGATGAAGCAGCAAGCAAACTGACATATGTTTATGAGACTATTGAGCTTATTAAAACAAAACTTGCAGACGATAAAGCCTTAATTGGTTTTTGTGGAGCACCTTGGACACTTGCAACTTATATGATAGAGGGACAAGGGACAAAAACATACAATATCTGTAAAAAGATGATGTACTCCAACCCAGAACTTTTACATAAAATACTTGCAAAAGTGACAGAGGTTGTCAAACTCTATATGGAAAAACAGATCCAAGCAGGCATTGATGTTGTTCAGATATTTGACTCTTGGGCAGCAGCAATAGAGCCTGGAAAATATGATGAGTTCTCTTGGAAATATATGGTAGAGATCGCTGAGTATTTAAAAGAGAAATACCCTCACATTCCTGTTATTATGTTTCCAAAAGGTGTTCCTGCATTTTTAGACAAAGTATATGGAAACTTTGATGTATTTGGTGTAGATTGGAGCACACCTATGAGCTTTGCAAAAGAGCGCTTGGGTGATAAATATGTTCTTCAAGGAAATATGGAGCCGTGCCGTCTTTACTCTAAAGAGGCAACTACAAAATGTGTAGAGGTTATTCAAGAGACTATGCAAGGTAAACGTCATATCTTTAACCTTGGACACGGAATACTTCCAGATGTTCCAGTAGAAAATGCTAAGCATTTCATCAATGAGTGTCACAGAGTCAGTGGAAAAAAATAACATCATCTTTGGTCCTCTCAACTCACGCCGTTTTGGTATGAGTCTGGGAATAGACCTCTCCCCTTCCCACAAACAGTGTAACTTTGACTGCCTCTACTGCGAACTCGCACCTTCTGCAACAGTTGCAAAACAAGAAAGCACTATTCAAGTAAAAGAGATTATCAAAGAGCTCAAAAAGCATCTTGATGAAAAGATAGATGTCATCACACTCACAGCAAATGGTGAACCGACACTCTACCCTTATCTTGATGAACTTATAGAAGAGATAGACAAGATAAAAGGTGAGACACAAACGTTAATTTTAACAAACTCCGCAACACTCATCGATGAAAAAGTCTATAACTCACTTCTAAAACTCGATCAGGTTAAACTCTCACTTGATGCCATATCACCTGAGATCTTTAAAAAGATAGACAGACCCCATACAAGCATTAAAATAGAAGATATTGTTACAAAAGTTCAAGAGTTTTCCAAAGAGTACAAAGGGAAACTCTTTATTGAGATACTCTTTGTCCATGGTCTTAATGATACAAAAGAGGAAGTAGCCAAACTCAATGATGTACTTTTATCTATCAATGCAACACGTATCGATCTTGGAACTATTGACAGACCACCTGCCTACCCTGTAACAGGCATAAGCTATAAAGAGCTACATGAGCTTTCTCAACTCTTTAATGCTAAGTTACCTATTCATATAGCTTCACGACAACATGCAGAGGCAAATCAACACTCTTATAATGAAACAGAGATACTCAACACTTTAGATAAACGTCCACTTACGCAAGAGGATATAAATCTACTCTTTGATAATGATACTAAAAAAAGATTAGAAAAACTTTTGGATGAAAAAAAAGTCACTGTAAAGAAATTGGAAAATATAGAGTTTTACATTCCTGCAAAAAATCTACATCGAAAAAAGAAAAAATAAAACTATTTTGTAAATTTTCTTTCTAGCTCTCACGCTCCAGCTTGGGAACTAGTTTAAATTTAGTATCATAGATTTTCTGTTTAGTATCATAAGTGGCTTTCGGAAGTGAAAAAGTGTCTGAGTCGCTTTGTTTTAGGGGTTTTTGAAGTGTGGCTCCGGATACTGGATTCGAACCAGTGACCAAGTGATTAACAGTCACCTACTCTACCGCTGAGCTAATCCGGAATATGAGAAGCGTTAAGAAAAAATAAATTTCTTTATTTTTTTAGCTTTGGA
>Ga0256843_1000232_pt1 | contig 48305 bp, 52 predicted proteins | sample AlvinellametaG_FD_191572 | JGI IMG/M metagenome (GOLD analysis project Ga0256843, IMG submission 191572) | Pompeii worm associated microbial communities from hydrothermal vent at the East Pacific Rise, Pacific Ocean - Alvinella | ecosystem: Host-associated > Annelida > Integument > Unclassified ...
TAAGTTTAGGAATTCCTTTTTTTGAAAATGAAGATGGTAGAGTGTTTCCTATGAGTATGGAAGCAAATGCAGTTTCTGATAAGCTTATCTATTTAGCTGAAAATTTAGGGGTAGAGATAATAAATGAGTGTGAAGTTTTGAGTATTAAAAAAGGTTTTATTTTAGATACTACAAAAGGGGAATTTAAAGCTGATAAGCTAATAATTGCTACAGGAAGTAAAGCAGGTAGGACTGGTGGTAGTGAAGGGATGATGGGGTATTTAAAAAAATTTAATCATTCTATTTATAAAACATATCCAAGTTTAGTGCAGTTAGTTACAGAGGAAAACTTTGTAAAATGTAGTGGAGTAAAAATAAAATCAAAATTATCTCTTTATTCAAATGGTGAGTTTGTGAAAGAAACAAAGGGGGATTTACTTTTTACAAATTATGGAATAAGTGGGCTTAGTGTATTAGATATTTCAGTAGGAATTCCTCAAAGGCTTGAGAATTATGAGTATCTTGAAATAAAAGTAGATTTTTTCCCAGAGATTAAAGATTTAAAACCACTTCTAAAAAGTATAAATGATGATATTCATATAGGGATGATTCTAAGAGGAATACTTCCAGCTAAGTTAATTCCTTATATTTTATCTCAAGCAGGGATTGAATCTAAAAAAGGATTAAATCAAAAAGATATAAACAAACTAAACTATACACTTAAAAACTATAAAATAGAGATAATTGGTACTAAAGATTATAAAAGTGCTGAAGTTATGAGTGGCGGGGTGGATATAAGTGAGATAAATTCTAAAACAATGGAATCTAAAAAAGTAAAAAATTTATATTTACTTGGTGAGATTTTAGATATAGATGGAGATAGAGGAGGATATAATCTCCATTTTGCTTGGAGCAGTGCTATAAAATTAGCTACGAGCCTATAAGCCAAGCTATTATTTTTTGAGCTGGTGCGAAAATATATCCACTAAGAGGAGTAAAAAGTATTGCTAAAAGGATAAACATTCCATACTTTTCAATTTTATCAAAAAATTCTCCAATACTTCTATTTCCAAAGAAATTTGCTGTGTATCTAACTGCATTTGCTCCATCTAAAGGTGGTATCGGAATAAGATTAAATACCATTAAAATAATATTTATTAAAATAGTATAATATAAAAAATAAAATAAAAATATACTACTTAAACTTGTAGGCTCAAAATGGATAAAAAGTGAAGCTATAAAAGCTAAAGCAAAATTATAAACAACTCCAGCTAAGCTAACGGCTGTCCCTGCTAAATATCCTCCATTTTTGATAACTATATACATATCTACAGGTACTGGTTTTGCCCATCCAAATAGGATAGGAGAGCTTACTCCAGCCATTTTTTGAGATAAATATAAAAATATAGGAAAAATAATAGTCCCAACAGGGTCTATATGTTTTATAGGATTGATAGAGAGTCTTCCTGCATATGTAGCAGTCAAATCTCCAAAAAGTTTAGCAACCCATCCGTGCATAATTTCGTGTCCAATTACGGCTACAGCTAAAGCTAAAGCCATAGTTGAAAAGTTTATAATTTCTGTCATCAGTCTAACCTTTTATGCCCTTCTCTTATAGGGTATTTTAAAATACCTTTTCTTAATTCTTCTTCGATTTCATCGATAGTTTTTCCTACACGATTCCATCTGATTTTATAATCATCATCCCAACTCATATAAATAAACCAAGGTTTACCCACCACTTCTTTATATGTAATAGGTCCCCAAAATCTACTATCAGCACTATGGTCTCTATTATCACCCATCATAAAAAACTCACCTTCACCTACAATAATAGGCCCATAGTTAAATACAGGAGCATTAAATCCATCAATTTCTGTAATATCTGGGTCGTGATGGATCCCTTTATGAATAGTTGAGTATGGATTTAAAATAAATTTTTCCCCATTTACATCTACTATTTTTGCTTTCATTTTTTTAGCGAATTCTTCAGTTTTTTTATCATTATTTTCTATTCTTAAATATAGTTGTTTGTTTTTTACAAATAAAACATCTCCCTCTTTTGCTACACATCTTTTTACAAAATGGATTTTTTCATTCATAGGGTATCTAAAGATTACAATATCACCTCTTTTAGGTTTAGGCCCATCTATTAAATGTCCATCTCCTCTAAAATCAGGTAAAATAGGAATTTCTATCCAAGGAATTCTAGGAATTGGTATACCATAAGCGAACTTTTTAGCAAAAAGTGCATCATGAACTAAAAGAGTATTTTTCATACTACCACTTGGGATTAAAAATGCTTGAGCTATAAAAAACATAAAAAGTAAAACTAAAACAATAGTTCCTTGCCATGTATTTGACCATTTGTAGAATTTATATATTTTTTCTTTCATTGAAAGCCTTTTTTCAAAATTATAATATCTATTTATGAATAATAGATGAGAGCAAAACTTTAGCTTAAAAGTTTTGCTGCTTTGATTGTGTTTTTAAGTAGCATAGCGATAGTCATAGGTCCTACACCACCAGGTACTGGAGTGATATATGAAGCTTTTTTAGAAACATTTTCAAAATCAACATCTCCTACTAATTTACCATCTTCAGTTTTATTGATACCGATATCTACTACAATTGCTCCATCTTTTACCATATCAGCAGTGATTAAGTTTATTTTTCCAACCCCTACTATTACAATGTCTGCTCTTTTTGTATGAGCTGCTAAATCTTTAGTATGAATATGACAAATATCAACTGTAGCAAATTCATTTAAAAGTAAAGCCTGCATAGGTTTTCCTACGATATTACTTGCACCTACTACACAAGCATCAAGCCCTTTTACATCGATATTGTATTCTTTAAACATCTCCATTACACCTAAAGGAGTACAAGGAGCAAAACTATCAAGCCCAGCTACAAGTCTTCCTACATTGTATGGGTGAAATCCATCTACATCTTTTGCAGGGTCCACTGCTTCAAGTACTTTTGTAGTATCGATGTGTTTTGGAAGTGGTAGTTGGATTAGTAATCCGTGGATATTTGGATTTTTATTTATCATTTCAATTGTTTCAAGTAACTCTTTTTGAGATATTGTCTCAGGAAATTCATGAACTACACTATAAATTCCACTCTCTTTACAAGCTTTTGCTTTCATCCCTACATATACTTGACTTGCAGGGTCATTTCCTACTAAAATTACAGCAAGCCCAGGAGTAATCCCTTTTTCTTTTAGTGCTGAAGCCTCTTTTTTTACTTCTTCTTTTATTTTTTGAGATAATTTTTTTCCATCTAAAATTGTCATTTATTATCCTTTAAGTTATAATAATGAAATTTTACCACAAAAGGGTGCAAATGAAAAAATTTTTATTATTTTTACCATTATTTTTGTTTAGTGAGGATTTTATTTCAAACTATGAATATGGAGCGATGCTTTATAAAAATCCAAGAGGGATAGGGTGTATAAAGTGTCATGGTGCTGATGCAAAAGGAAAAGTAATTGCTACTTATATAGATGATAAAACAGGTCAAAAAAAAGCTATAATTGCTCCAAATATTAAAAAAGTTTCATGGGAAATTTTTTATCAAAGAATTAAAAATTCTAAAGTTTTAAAAAAAGGACAGTTTAGAAAATTAAATTATTCTATAATGCCAAAATATGATTATTTAGTAGATAATGAGATAAAAGCAATATATAATTATATAAAGGAATTAAAATGAACTATATAATGGTTTCTGGACATAATAAAAAACATCTTTTAAAAGTAGAAAATATTGATGGTGTAGTTATGTTAAATCTTGAAGATGGAGTACCAAAGGATAAAAAAGAGATAGCATTAAAAAATATAATAAAAGTATTAAAAACAACCCAAAAAAAAGAGATAGTAGTAAGAATAAATGCTTTAGATGAAAGTGGACTTAATGAAATAGTAGCTTTAAATGAATTTAATGTACCTATTAGAATACCAAAGGTAAACTCTTTAAAAGATCTTGATAGAGTTTTTGATTTGACTACCAATGAAATTCATCTATCAATAGAAACAAAGGAAGCTTTTTTTAATATAAAAGAGTTAAAACATCCACAAATTACAACTTTTTATTTAGGGATTTTGGATCTGTTTGATGAACTTAAATTAAATCATTCTTTAATCACTTTTGAGAATCAAATGGTACATAAAATTTTGATAGATTTTAGTTTAAATTGTAGATATTTAGATATAAAACCTATAGGGTTTGTATATCAACAATATAAAGATTTAGAAGGGTTTAAAAACTGGTGCGAGATTCAAAAAGATTATGGCTTTTTAGGAGTAGGGAGTATTACTCCATCTCAATTAGAAATTGCAAATGAAATATTTTCAAAAGAGGATGTAGAATATGCTAAAATGATAGTGGAAAGATTTGAAAAAGAAGGCCCATTTACAATAGATGGACTTTATGTGGATGAACCTATTTATAAAAATTATTTAAATATTTTAAAAAGTTAAAAGATTGTCATTTTTTTGATAATTTTTTAGAGTATAATTCGTTTCAAATAAAATTATTTTAAGAATTAAAATTTAAGGAGAACAACTTGAAAAAAGTAATAGCAGGAATTTCTATAGTAGCAGCAACATTATTTGCAGCAGATAATTATGAATTTGGATTAGGTTTAGGTCATCATAATGTAAGTAATTCACCAATGGATGATTATAAGTTTATCAATGCAAGGTTTGGAAAATATTTACCACATAATCATATTTTAAGATTAGAAGTTGAAAGTAGTGAAACAGTAATGAATTCTGATGATTCATTATCAAGAGTATTATTAAATGTAGAGCATTATTTTAATACAGATACAAAAATCACTCCTTATGCTTTTGTAGGTATTGGATATCAAATGGTTCAAGGTGATTATGATAGTAATGGAGTAGCAGATTTAGGTATAGGTGCTAAATATGGTATAAATAAAAGTATAAATGCATTTTTAGAAATCAGAGGATTAAGAGATTTTGGAAATAATGATAACCATTTTGGAGCTATTGTTGGTTTAAGTTTCCAATTTGGAGCAGAAAAAGAAGAAACTCCTAAAAAAGTCGTATTAGATAGCGATAAAGATGGTGTAAATGATGAAAATGATAAATGTGCAAATACACCAGCAAATGTAAAAGTAGATGCTAATGGATGTGCACTTGATAGCGATAAAGATGGAGTAGCAGATTATTTAGATAAATGTGCAAATACACCAGCAAATGTAAAAGTAGATGCTAATGGATGCGCACTTGATAGCGATAAAGATGGAGTAGCAGATTATTTAGATAAATGTGCAAATACACCAGCAAATGTAAAAGTAGATGCTAATGGATGTGCACTTGATAGCGATAAAGATGGAGTAGCAGATTATTTAGATAAATGTCCAAATACATCAAAAGATTTTAAAGTTGATAAAACTGGATGTCCTTTAAGTTTTAATTTTAAAATCACTTTTGCAAAAAATAGTAATGTAATTACTTCTGAATTTATGCCAAAAGTTGAAGAGTTAGCTAAATTTTTAAAAGAAAACCCAAAATATAAAGTTGAAATTCAAGGTTATACAGATAATACAGGTTCTGAAACTTATAATAAAAAATTATCAGAAAAAAGAGCAAAAGCTGTATATGAAGCTTTAATAAACTTAGGTGTATCAAAAGATAGAGTTTCTTATAAAGGGTATGGATCTGAAAATCCTATAGCTTCAAATGATACTACAGAAGGAAGATTAGCAAATAGAAGAGTTGTAGCAAAACTTAGCTATTAATTTACTAAAAGTAGCATTGTATAAATTTTATACATAAAATAAACTCCTAAAAGTAGTTTTTTGTTATAAAATAAGAAAAAAGGATTTCTTATGAGCAAAAGACTACTGGATGGAGTTATTAAATTCAAAAATGACTTTTTTGAAGAACATAAAGATATTTTTGAAGATCTCTCAAACTCTCAAAATCCCCATACTTTATATATAGGTTGTAGTGATTCAAGGGTTGTGCCTGATATTATAGCTCAAACTATGCCAGGTGAACTTTTTGTAGTTAGAAATATAGCTAATATGGTACCTCCTTATGATGAAAATAGCTATTCTTTTCGTTGTACCGCTTCTATTATTGAATATGCTGTAAATATGCTTGAAGTTGAAAATATTGTAATTTGTGGTCATAGTAATTGTGGAGGTTGTAAAGCTTTATATTATCCAACAGAAAAACTTGATAAATTACCAAGTGTAAAACAATGGTTAAAACTTGGTGAAGAGATTAGAGATAGAGTTTTAGCTAAAAATTTATCACCTCAAGAGAGAGAATTCCAAACAGAACAATTAAACATTGTAAAACAACTTGAAAATATTTTAACATATCCTTATGTAGAAGAGAGAGTTGATACTGGAAAATTAAAACTTTATGGTTGGTATTATGTGATTGAAACTGGAGATGTATTTAATTATAATTTTGAAAATAAAGAGTTTGAACTTATTAAAAAGTAAGGGATATTTATGAATAAAAAAGAAGAGATTTTAAAAGTAGCATTAAATATTTTTGCAAAAAAAGGGTATGAAAATACTTCTCTTGAAGAGATAGCAAAAGAGGTTAATATTACAAAGCCAGCTATTTATTACCATTTTAAAAATAAGAGTGAATTATATAATCAAATATTTATTGAGTATTTTAAAAATATAGAACTTAAAAATGATTTAAAAGATTATATTTATAAAATGGGGGAGTTTTTTATAAAAAATCCTATGATAGCTAAACTTTTTTCTAAAGAGCTTTCTTGTGAAATGACTCATTTAGATATAGATACTATAAAAATAGTTTCTAAAACTGTAAAAACTTTAACTGAAATTTTAAAAGATAAAAATATAAACCCATTTTTTATTCAAACTTTAATAATATCAAGTTTTACTACATATATAAATACTTTAGAAATAAGAAAAAAAGTATCAGATGTGGTAAAAGAGAACAATTTGATTATAGAGTTTGATGTAATAGAAGAAATATATAAAATGATAAATTTATATATAGATCAAAAATAATTAAAAATATTACAATTTTTTGATATAATTCACTTACTGAACAGTAAGTAAAGGAAAATAATGAAAAAGATAGCCCTTTTATCCATAGCAGTTTTTTTAAATGCTACTACAATAAGTGAGCTTTTTGATGCGATAAAAACTACACCTGATTACCAACTTGATGAAGTTATGGTAAAAGAGATGAAAATAAATAAACAAAGTGTAGTAAATAGTTTATATCCAAAAGTTAGTATAGTAGGTAGTGTTGAGCATTTTAATATATATAATTCAGTAATACCAATTACACCTACTGAAAGTGCTAAATTAATGGCTACAAATAGTGATCTACCGTTTTCTCAAAATATAGCAAGAATAGGAGTTGATTTTTCTATGCCATTATTTATAAAATCAATATATGATAATAAAAATAAAATGGAAAAACTACTTTCTGCTACAAAATATCAATCAAAAATAGATTTTTTAAAAAAAGAAGCATTGATTGTGGGATATGTAAGTAAATTGAATTATTTATTTAGTTTAAAAAAAGCATTAAATAAACAATATCAATCTATAAATACAACTTTAAAAGCATTAAAAGTGGAAGTTGATGTAGGAAGAATTCCTGAATTTAAGTTATTGAGGTTAAAAGATAGTTTAAATCAAATAAAAATTAAACTTTCAAATATTAAACAAAATATAGATGAAATAAAAAGTAATATATATAAACTCACTAAAATTTATATAGATAAGATAGAGATAAATTCTGAAAATATAATAGAAAAAGGAGAATTTATCTCATTAAAACCTTTGAAAGAAAAATTAAAAGCAGATGAGTATGATATTAAATCAAAAAAAGATAGTTTTATTCCAAAAATTATTTTTCAAATAAAAGCAAATAGATCTTACGCAAAAGCTTATAATACTGAAAATGATATAAGTGAGGATTTTGCAAGTGCTGGTATTTATTTGAGTTGGGATATATTTAACAAAAAAAATAGCTCAGAAATTCAAAAAGCTAAAATAAATTTTTTAAAAACAAAGCTTACTATTGCTAAAACAAAAAAAGATCTAACAGCTGAAATATTAAAAATAAATAATTTATTAAATGAAGTTTCAAATCAAATAAAATTAACAAAAGAAAATATAAAATTAAAAGAAGAATTGTTAAAAGGTGCAAAAGTAGCATTTGAATTAAATAGAATGAGTGTAGATGAGTATTTAAAGTATGAAGACGATTTAGCTAAAGCTACATCTGATTTAGCTTCTTTAAAAGCAACTAAAAATAGTTTAAAGGCAAATAAAGCTTTAATTTATGGAAAAAATTTCAAAAGGATATTTAAATGAAAATAGTAAAAGTTGGATTACCTATAATATTAGCAGGAGTGTTAGCTGTATTAGCTGTAAATTTAATCAAAAAAAGAATAGCAGAAGATGAAAAAAATCATAAAGCTTTAGTATATCCTATTGTGGTAGATAGTTTTACTCCAAAAGAAGAAAATATTACTTTAAGTTTGCCTTATATGGCCATAGTTAAAAATGATAAAGATGTTGTTATAAATTCAAAGTTTGCAGGAAAACTTTTATATATAAAATCTTTAGGTAGTGAAGTAAAAAAAGGGGAAATTGTAGCAAAAATAGATGATAGTGATTTAAATGCAAAATTAAAAGATATAAATTCCAAAATAGCATCTTTAAAAGATAAATTAAAAGCTGAAAAAATCAATTTAAAAAATCTTTTTGCTACACATCAAAGAACAAAAAAACTTCTTGATGTAAAAATGGCATCTATTGAAGAATATCAAACAGAAGAGAGTAAAATAGCATCTCTAAAAGCTAGTATAAAAGCAGATAAAAATAGTATAGTATCACTTCAAGCAAATAAAAACAGTGTTTTAAATAATTTAACTTATACAGAGATAAAATCTCCTATTAATGGAATTATAAGTGCTAAATTTGTAAATGTAGGGGATAATGTATTTATCTCAAAGCCTATTTTAAAAATAGCTTCAAAAAATGGAAATTATCTTTTTATTACTCTTAGTGAGCTAAAAAAAGAAATAATTTATAAAAATAAAAGATATAAATTAACTCCATTAAATAGTAGTGTAGATTCTTTACTTGCTTTTAAAGCAATAGTAGATGATAAAAATTTAATAAATGGACAAAAAGTGGAAATAGAAGTAGTTGAATTTAGTGGAAAAGGGGTAAAAGTTCCTTATGATTCTGTTTTATCTATAAATAATAAGAATTATATATTCAATACCCAAGGGAAGGCTAAAGAGATAACAATTATTGCAAAAGGGAAAGATGGTGTTGTTGTGGATAATATCAATGAGGATATTATAGTAGCAAAACCTGATATTTTATTAAAAATTAAAGCTGGATATCCTATAAAGATAAAAGATTAAAAGGAAAAAAATATGTTTGATTTTTTTTATAAAAGACCACATTTTTTATATGCAATAATATTGGCAATGTTTGTATTTGGTGTGATAGGTCTTATTAAAATGCCAAAAAATCTGTTTCCAGATGCAAATAGACCAGAAGTGGTTATATTTACTACAGTTCCAGGAGCTCCTGCAAATGTGGTAGCGACAACGGTATCAAAACCTATAGAAGAAGAGATGGCAACATTAAGTAATATTTATGAAATAAAAAGTACCAATGTAGCAAATTTTTCTATTGTTCATGTTATTTTTGATTATACTAAAAGTTTAGAATCGGCTTCAGTTGCTGTTAGTAATGCTTTAAATAGAGTAAAAAGCAGATTACCGAAAAACTCGGTACCAGCTTTATATTTAGTAGGAGACTTTACTCCTCCAGTAGATTTATTTAGTCTTTCAGCTAAAGATAATACTTTGTCTTTAGCTGATATTAGAAAAATAGCAGTTAGTTTTATAAAGCCAAAACTTTTAAGTAATAAAGATATAGGAAATGTTGAGGTTTTTGGTGGATATGAAAGTAGTATTATGATAAAAATAGATCCATTAAAAATGGATAAATATCATGTTGATTTAGATACTTTAATAAAAGTACTTCAAACTACAAATAATGATATGCCAGTAGGGTTTATTAAAGATAAATCAAATTTTATTACTCTTACTTTTTATGGAGAGGAAGATGATATTAAAAAGCTTGAAGAACTGTTTATAAAACCAAATTTAAAATTAAGAGATATAGCAAAAATTTCATGGAGCTATAAAACTGATAATAGTGGGTACGTAGGAAATAATATTCCAGCGATTGCTATTTCGGTACAAAGAGCCCCTGGAGGAAATCTAATAGCTACAAGTGATGCTGCAAGAGAAGAAATGAAAAAAATAGCTAAAATGTATCCAAATATTAAAATTACTATATCAGATACACAAAGAACTTTAGTAGAAACATCAAATGATAATATGCTTGAAGCACTAAGAGATGCTATAATTTATACACTTTTAGTATTACTTATCTTCTTAGCTAATTTTAGAGCTTTAGTAGCAGCAGCTATCTCTATTCCTATGGTATTTTTTGGAGTATTAGCTTTTCTTTATCTGACAGGAGGAGGTTTAAATATTATTATTTATACAGCTATTATTTTAGCTCTTGGTATGCTTACAGATGATGCTGTGGTGGTACTTGAAAATATTGAAAGACATATAGAACAGGGTGAAGATTTAAAAAAAGCTATATACAACGGAACAAAAGAGGTTTTAATGCCAGTTTTTGCTGGGACTATCTCAACTATAGCGATTATTTTTCCTTTAATGTTTGTAGGTGGATATCCAGAAAAGATTTTTAGACCTTTGATTGAGACTTTAATAGTCGCACTTTTAATAAGTTGGTTTTTATCAGTTACGTTTATTCCTAAACTTTCAGAATGGTTATATAAAAATGGAACAGGTAAAACTAAAGTAGAGAAATTTTTTGAAAAACTTTACCAAAACACAATTGCAAAATTAATTGCACCATATATTTCTATTCTAAAATTTTCAAATAGTGGATTTAAGATAGCAAGAAGAGCATTTTTAATGATAGGTGCAATAGTTGTATTAATTTTAAGTTTAAAAAATATATTACCAACTGCTGGAAGAGATGTAATGCCTCCTATGGATACAGGAATTATGAAAGCTAAAATAGAGTTTTCAAGTAATGTAAATGCAAATGAAACAAAAGAGAGATTAAAACCATTTTTAGAATGGTTAGATAAACAATCTTGGATTGAAAAAAGCTCAATAGCTATAGGAACAGAACAAGGTGTATTATCTGTAACAGGAAATGGTGGTGGAAATAGTGTGAGTATGACAATTATTGCAGTGGATAGATTTCATAGAGAAAAAAATATTTGGCAACTTGAAAAAGAGGTTAGAGATAAATTAGCTTTATTACAAGGTGTTAAAAATCTAGGCGTATATGATTATGGTGCGACAGCTTTATCATCTATATCAGCACCACTTGCAATTCAGTTTAGAGGTGATGATTATGAAAATCTGCCAGTTTTGGCATATAAAGCAGAAGAGATTATAAAAAATATAAAAGGGCTTACAACAACTATGATAAGTTGGGATAAAGATTTTTTAGAAGCCGAAATAAAAATAGATAAAAATAAAGCATTAAGTTATGGTATTACACCAGCTTCTATTATTTCTCAATTAGCCTTGAAAGATCAAGTAGCTACTTTAGCAAGTTCAATGAGTAGTATGAATGTGCAATTTGTAAGAGTAAGGTTTAATGATAAATATAATCTTAATACTTTAAGAATGGTTCCTATTACTACAAAAAAAGGGATAGTTCCTCTTGGTGAATTAGCTAAAATTACTACTCATTTTACATATTCTAAAATTGATAGAGAAAATTTAGAATATGCAATAGAAGCTCAAGCTTATAGAGAAACAAGGCCTATTAGTAAGATTACAGCTGATGCTGATAATTTATTACATCAAAATGGAATTATAAACTATTATCAAACAGGAGATATGAAAGAATTAACAGATTCATTTCAAAGACTTATCAAAGCGGTTGTAATAGGGGTAATTGTTTTAATTCTTACTCTTATGGTAGTTTATCGTTCGTTAAAATTAAGTCTTATTATGATAGTAGTATTGCCTTTATCTATGATAGGTGGTATGTGGGGACTTATAATAGCAAATAAACCAGCATGTATGCCAAGTATGATAGGACTTTTATTGCTTTTTGGTATTATTATTAAAAATGCAGTATTGCTTATTGATTTTTATAAAGAATATGAAAAAGAAGGAAAAGCTCCATTTGAAAGTGCAATTGATGCTATTAAGATTAGGTTTAGACCTGTTATGATGACAGCTTTTGGAACAATCGCAGGAATGATTCCTATAGCACTAGAGCAAGCCATAGGACTTGAGAGGCTTTCACCTATTGCAGATGTAGCTATAGGTGGATTATTTGTAGGTACATTTTTAACATTAGTATATGTACCTATGCTTGCATATATTACAGATAAAAGAAAATAAGGGGTTTTTTATACCCCATAAACTTTCCATAAAATTAGTCTTTAATAATTTTCAATTAAGAAAATAATGATATAATTTAACTCAAATCGCAAATTATCACAGTATCCATTTGGATTAAATGCGATTTTTTATAAGTCGTTATTAAAAATTAAAAAGGAAAAAACTCTTTTGTTTAAATAATTTCCTTTTACCTTTTGTTATAGATTTTATTTTAAGGAGAAAATATGCATGAATTTGCAACACCAAGTGGAAATAAAGATATAAAAATTGATTTAGATAAGTTTATAGAATTGTTTAATGAAAATAAAGCTATTTTAGTAGATATAAGAATGCCTTTTGAAGTACAAGTATGGAGTATCCCTTTTGCTATACATATTCCGGCTGATAAATTAGATGAAGTGAAGTTAGATAAAAATAAAATAGTTGTAGTTGCTTGTCCTACACAAAATCGTTCCCCTTTTGCTGCAATGTATCTAAAACAAAAAGGATATAATGCTAAATATTTAGAGGGGGGATTATTAAATTTAATGAGTAAATTAAAAGGGGGAGAAGCAAAAAGCTTAAAAGTGTAAAATTATTTACACTTATTTTTCCCTTTGATTATAAATCTTAATGCATTAAGTTTAATAAATCCTTCTGCATCTTTTTGGTTATAAACTTCATCTTCTTCAAATGTACAGTAGTTTGCATCAAATAAAGAGTTTGGACTTCTTCTACCTACTACTTCAACATTTCCTTTATAAAGTTTAAGTCTTACAGTACCATTTACATTTTTTTGAGTATTATCTATTAGTGCTTGAAGAGCTTCTCTTTCAGGTGAAAACCAAAAACCATTATAGATAAGTTCTGCATATTTAGGCATAATACTATCTTTTAGGTGAGCTTCTTCTCTATCTAAAGTAATAGATTCGATTGCTCTATGAGCTTTAAGTAAGATTGTTCCACCTGGTGTTTCATAACATCCTCTAGATTTCATCCCTACAAATCTATTTTCAACTATATCAATTCTTCCGATTCCATGTTTGTTTCCATATTCATTAAGAGTTCTAAGAATAGTAGCTGGGCTCATTGCACTATCATTTATTGATACAGGATCACCATTTTCAAATCCAATTTCAATATATTCTGGCTCATTTGGCGCTTTTTCTGGACTTACAGTCCATCTCCACATACTCTCTTCAGGTTCAGCCCAAGGGTCTTCTAAAATACCACCTTCATATGAGATATGAAGTAAGTTTGCATCCATTGAATATGGTGATTTTTTACCATGTTTTTCTATTGGAATACCATGTTCTTCTGCGTATCTTAGTAATTTTTCTCTACTATTTAAATCCCATTCTCTCCATGGAGCAATTACTGTAATATCTGGATTTAAGCTTAAATATCCTATCTCAAATCTTACTTGGTCATTTCCTTTTCCAGTAGCACCATGAGCTACTGCATCCGCTCCTACTTTTTCAGCAATTTCAATTTGTTTTTTTGCAATAAGAGGTCTTGCGATACTAGTCCCAAGTAAGTATTCCCCTTCATAAACTGTATTTGCTCTAAACATAGGAAATACATAATCTTTTACAAATTCTTCTTGAATATCTAAAATAAAAATATTTTCAGGTTTGATTCCAAGCTTTATTGCTTTTTCTCTAGCAGGCTCAACTTCTTCACCTTGTCCTATATCAGCTGTAAAAGTTACAACTTCTGCATTATATTCATCTTGAAGCCATTTTAAAATAATACTTGTATCAAGCCCACCACTGTAAGCTAATACTACTTTTTTTACATCTTTTTTAGCCACATTGTCTCCTTAAGTTTTTTATAATTATAACTAATTTTTAGGGTTTTTATAGAGAAAAGCGAATTTAAAGATTAAACTTTAAATTCTTTGATTTTATTTTCTAGTTCATTCATAGTATAGGTTAAATTTGCTATGTTAGATTCGATTTCATCAACTTTTTTAGAGTTTTCATTTGATTTTTGATCTAAATTTTCCATAATTTTATTTAGAGAGTTTATTTGTTTTATATTTTCTTTTGAATGATTTGTTACATCTTCTATAGCATCAACACTTTCATTCATTTTATAACTAATGGTATCAATTTTTTCTTCTACTTCATTTGCTAAGTCTATTAATTGTTTAGAATCTTCAGCAGTGTTTGCAATATCATCATTTGCATTATTTATCTCTTGAACGACTACATTTACAGTAGCATTGATTTCAGATAAGCTTTTTTGAGTTTTTTCAGCTAATTCTCTTACTTCATCAGCAACTACAGCAAATCCTCTACCATGTTCACCTGCTCTAGCTGCTTCAATAGCTGCATTTAAAGCTAATAAGTTTGTTTGGTCTGCTATATCATTTATAATATTTAAAATATTTTTGATATCTGAGATGCTATTAGTCAAATTATTCATTTTTGTTGCAATTTCATTTTCTTTATTTACACTTTTTTCTATTACTTGATTTAAATTTTCTATATTTAGTTTTATGTTTTTTAATTCCTCATTACTTGAAGTAATTTTTTCTGAAGTATTAAGAGTCATATCTATAGTATGTGTTATATCATTTTTTACTTTATTATAATTTTCTTCTACACTATTAATAGCTTTTTTTTCTTCCCAAAAAGCATTTTTTAATTCTTTTGCATTTTTATTTACAGCAGTTGTGTTTTGATAGTTTTTTTCTACTATATTTGATGTCTCAGATAATAAAGAATCAGTAGTTTTGATTAGATTATTTACACTATTTGCAATTTTACTAATCTCATCCTTTGTTTTTATTTCTATTTGTTTTCTAAAATCTTTAGTTTCTACTATCTCAGAAATAGTCATTTCTAATTTTTTAATTGGTTTAATGATAGATTTTTGTATCATTATTAAAGTTAAAATAATTACCAAAATAATAAGTATAGTGGATATTATAATATTATGTATAATAATATTCGATATTTGGTGATCTATTTTTTGTACCATTTTATTTATTTTTGCTTGAATATCATCTATATAAACTCCTGATACTAAAACCCAGTTTAAAATAGGAATTAGTTTAGCATAAGCAAGTTTTGGTTCAATTTTCCCAGTAGCTGGATTTTTATAATAGTATTTAACAAATCCTCCACCATTTTTAGCTACTTCTATTAGTTTTGCTCTAAATATATGACCTTTAACATCAGGTTTATTTATATTTGTTTTTTTACCATTAAGTCTTTTTTTAATACCATGAAAAGCAAAATAATAATTCCCTTGTGTATCCCATTTATATGCAAAAAAATATCCATTTGCTCCATATCTCATAGAACTTAAAATATTTATAATAATTTGTTGATTTATGGGTTGTTGTTTTAAGAAAGGTTTTATAGCTGATATAGCTAAATTTACGTTGTTTTTTAAATTTTCTTTAGTAGTAGATAGTAATTCTTCTTTAGATGTATTTACTAAATCTGATTCCAATTCATTTAAATCATAATTTAAAATACTACTCAATAAAATCACAGTAGCTATAATACTTGATACAACTATAGATATAAGTTTTGTTTTTAGTGTCATACACTCCCTTTTTTATAAGAATTGTAGCATATTTTGTTATAATATTAGAAAAAAAGGATTTTTTTTGAGAATAGATAAATTTTTAAATACAGTAAATATCACAAAAAGACGAAGTTTAGCAGAAGATATGTGTAAAAGTGGAGTAGTAAAAATAAATGATAAAGTAGCAAAACCAGCAAAAGATGTAAAAGTTGGAGATATTATAGAAATAGAATATCTTGAAAAAACTAAAAAATTTCAAGTGTTACAAATTCCTACAACTAAAACTATTCCAAAAAGCAAAAAAGATGAATATGTAAAGGAGATATAATGACATATCAAGAAGCATTAGAAAAATTTAAATTATTATTTGAAAATAAAATGAGTGAAGAAGAAGCTAAAAACTTTTTAATAGAGATGTATGAAAAAGGGGAAAGTGCTACTGAAATAGCAGCCGCAGCAAAAGTTATGAGAGAACATTCTGTAAAACTACCAGTACCAGAAGAGTTAAGAGAAAAACTTATAGACAATTGTGGTACTGGAGGAGATAAAAGTAATACTTTTAATATTTCTACAACAGTTTCTATTGTTCTTGCTAGTGGTGGATGCTATGTAGCGAAACATGGAAATAGAAGTATTACTTCAAAAAGTGGAAGTGCTGATATGCTTGAAGCTTTAGGGATAAATTTAAATCTAAAGCCAGCTGAACAAGTAAAAATGCTTGAAGATACAGGGTTTTGTTTTATTTTTGCACAAAATCATCATCCAGCTATGAAATATATTATGCCAATTAGAAAAAGTTTAACTCATAGAACTATTTTTAATATTTTAGGGCCTCTTACAAATCCAGCAGGTGTACAAAAGCAACTAATAGGAGTGTTTTCTCCAGATTATGTAGAAAAACTTATAGATGCATTAGTGATGCTTGATAGTAAAAAAGCGATGGTTGTAAGTAGTTTAGATGGAATGGATGAGATAAGTATAGAAGCTAATACAAGAGCTGCTTTTTATGATGGTGATAGAATAAAAGAGATGATAATAAATCCAAATGATTATAATTTAGCGGGGAAAAAAGACAATCTTATAGGTGGTGATGCTAAAGAAAATGCTAAAATTACACTTTCAATCCTTGATGGTGAAAAAGGTGATAGAAGAAATATCGTCGTATTAAATGCAGCCGCTGGATTTATGGTAGATGGTAAGGTTGATGATTTAAGAAGTGGAATTGAGATGGCTGAATATCTACTTGATAGTGGAAAAGCTAAAGAAAAATTACAAGAAATTATTAAAGTAAGTGAGCTATTTTGAAATATAAGATAAGTTGTAAATCTCTTTTATTACAAAAAGCATTAGAAGAATTTTTAAAAGAATATATATCTGATGATGGTGTAGTAATAAGTGATTACAATGGTGATATAATTATAGGTAAAGATATAAAAAAACCATTTTCAAAATCACAACTTTTAATTCAGCTTGAAGCATTAAATCAAAAACAGCAAATAAAAAATTCTATAGAAGATAAACTTGAGATTGATATGGAAATATTTGAAGATTTGATGCAAAAAAAAGAAGAAACTTTTGAAGAAAAATTAGATAAATTAATAGATGAATTTAGTACAAACTTAAAAAAACTTATAAAGGAAGAATATGGTAAAAAGTAATATACAAATAATAGGTGGAAAACATAGAGGAAAAAAACTCTATATGGCAGATAAAGAAACAACAAGAAGTAGTAAAAATATTTTAAAAGAATCAGTATTTAATACACTTCAATTTGAAGTAGATGATTCTATTTGGGTAGAGGTGTTTTCAGGGACAGGTTCTATAGGATTAGAAGCTTTAAGTAGAGGTGCAAATTATGCTTATTTTTTAGAAAAAGATCCTTATGCATTTAAAGTATTAAATAAAAATATAAGTGAATGCAAAGAAGATGAAAATGCTGAGTGTATTTTAGGAGATAGTTTTGAGACTATTTGGGATGTAGTTGAAAAACTTCAAAGAAATAAACAAAAAGCATTTTTTTATTTTGATCCTCCATTTGCTATTAGAGAAGGAAATGAAGAGATTTATGATAAAGTAATTGATACAATAGCAAGACTTCCAAAAATTAATGTAGAAAAAATCATAATTGAACATCAAACAGGAATAGATTTTCCTGAAACTATTGCAAAATATAAAAAAGTTAAATCAAGAAAATTTGGAAAAAGTACAGTTACATACTATGAATAAAATAGAAGTAAAAAATATAGCAGATTTAACTAAGGTTATTAAGTGTATAAAAGAGAGTAATAAAAATATAGTGATATTAAGTGGAACTCTTGGAAGTGGTAAGACAACTTTAGTAAAAGAGTTTGTAAAATCTATGAAAATAGGAGAAAATGTAACTTCTCCTACTTTTTCTATCCAAAATATCTATGGAGATAATGTTTTTCATTATGATTTATATAACAAAACAATAAACGATTTTTTAAACTTAGGAATGCTTGAAGAGTTTGAAAAAGAGGGATTTCATTTTATAGAATGGGGTGAAGAGTTGGAAAATTATTTAAAACAATTTGGAATAGAGTATTTAAAAATAGAAATAGCTCTTGAAGATAATAAAAGGATTTTTAATTGTATAAACTAAAAGCAGATAATTTAGAAAAAATAATTAAAAAAACAAAAATTATAAAAGGTGTGAGTTTAGAGATAAATTCTGCTGAGGTTGTAGGACTTTTTGGACCAAATGGAGCTGGTAAAACCACAACATTTTATTTGATTTGTGGCTTAGTAACTCCTGATGGAGGAAAAGTTATATTAAATGATGAAGATATTACAAAACTTCCACTTCATAAAAAAGCACAAAAAGGGATAGGATATTTAGCACAAGAAGCTTCTATTTTTAGAGATTTAAGTGTAGAAGATAATCTATATTTAGCAAGTGAGCTTTGTTATGGTAAAAATAGTGAAAAAGGGAATAAAATAGTAGAAGATTTACTTGAAAAATTTAATATTGAAGCTATTAGAAAAAGAAAAGGGATAAACTTAAGTGGAGGTGAGAGAAGAAGGGTAGAGATTGCTCGTGCACTTGTACCAAAACCAAAGTTTTTATTTTTGGATGAGCCATTTGCTGGAGTAGATCCTGTAAATGTAAATGATATAAAAGAGCTTGTAAGAGTACTTAAAAAAGAAAATATAGGGGTTTTAATCACTGATCACAATGTAAAAGAAACATTAGATATTTGTGATAGGGCATATGTATTAAAAGATGGAGAGATGCTTAGTCATGGATCTCCAAAAGAGATAGTAAATGATGAAAATGTAAGAAAATATTATCTTGGAGAGGAGTTTGTATATTGAAATTAAAAATTACTAATAAAAATAAACTTTCTAATAAACTACTTGGATTTTTACCTATTTTAAAATCATCTTTTGAAGAGATAGATGAGATTGTAAAAGGGATAGAAAAAGAAAATCCATTTATAAATGTAAGATATAAGAAGTTTATAACATTTAGTAATTATGTACAAAATTCTTCAAGTGAGGTGATTGAAAATAGGCTTTTAAATGATACTTCTTTATATGATGATCTAAAAAATCAGATAGAAAGTTCCCACTTTTTCCCTACTAAAAAATCAAAAAAAATAGCTTTAAAAATTTTAGAAGATATCACTAATGAGGGTTTTTTTGAAGGTGATGAAGAGATAATAGCAAAAGAATTAGCTGTTGATATAAAAGAGGTAGAAAAAATAAGAAGTCGTTTTAGTATGCTTGAGCCTGCTGGAGTAGGGGCAAAAGATATGAAAGAAAGCTTTTTATTTCAGCTTGAAAATATGGATATAGATGATAAATTGTACCGTTTTACTAGTGAGATTATTAAAAATTTTGAATTTATTGAAAATTATCAAAATGAACCTCTTTTTAAAGATGCTTTACATATTATTCAGCAATTAAATGTAATACCAGCAATGAAATATATGGATAGTGAATATATTATTCCTGATGTTATAATCTTAAATAAAGAAGGTAATTTAGAGATAAAGCTTAATGATGATTATTATCCATCAATTGAAATAAAAGAAACAAAAAATTTAGATAAATTTGCAAAAGAAAAATTAAGAGAAGCAAAAAGTTTAATAGAAGCACTTGAACTTAGAAAAAGTACACTTTATAAAATATCTCTTATGATAGTAGAACTTCAATACGATTTTTTTATGGGTGGAATAATGAAACCTATGAAACTTCAAGATGTAGCTGAGGAACTTGGATATGCACAATCGACTATTTCAAGAGCGATTAGCAATAAATATATTTTATGTGATAAAGGACTTATTCCTATAAAATACTTTTTTTCAAAAGCAATAGATGAAAATACTTCAAATAGAGAAATAAAAAATTATATAAAAGAATTGATAAAAAATGAAGATAAAAATAAACCTTTAAATGATGAAAAAATTACAGAATTTGTAAAAGATAAATTTGGAATACAGATTGTTAGAAGAACTATTTCAAAATATAGAGAAGAGTTAAAAATTCCTACTTCTAGACAAAGAAAACGGGAATATAAATTAAAAGGGGAAGTTTAGAAGTAGATTATTCTACTTCTACTTCTACTGCATCACTTTCCCATAATCCATGTTTAGTACAATAAGCCATTGCAGTTAATTTCATTTTTTTAGTAGGGATTACATAAAAATCTACTTCTACTTGACTTTTTTGGTTAGCTAAAGTTCCAGGTGTGAATGTAGCTTGTCCTAGTAAAGTTTCACCATTCCAAAGTTGAACATAAGCGATATAATGATCAAAATCATCTGGATGAGTATATTCATTTCCTACTTTTACTTTTACAGCAAATTTTTCTCCAGCTTTTGCTTTTGATTCACAGTGAACGAATGGAGAGTGTCTATCGATATAATCTTTTTTTGCTTCTCTTTCTACTTCATCAATATTTTGGTATTTGTTAATTGTTGGCATTTCAGCTCCTTTATATTTTTTTTTGTAATGTCATTATAACACTAAAAACTTAAAATAATATTAAATTACTCTCTTTTATAAATAAAGTTTAAATTTGCTATAATTTTATAAAAAAAAAGGCCTTTTTTGAAAAAAATAGAGATATTTACAGATGGTAGTTGTCTTGGTAATCCAGGAAGTGGTGGTTGGTGTGCTATTTTGAGATATAAAGGACATGAAAAAATATTAAGTGGTGCAGAAAAAGAGACAACAAATAATAGAATGGAGCTTATGGCTGTAATAAAAGCACTTGAAGCTTTAAAAGAACCATGTGAAATTGAGCTTTATAGTGATAGTACTTATGTATTAAAAGGGCTTAATGAGTGGTTAGATGGATGGATAAAAAAAGATTTTAAAAAAGTAAAAAATGTAGATTTATGGAAAAAATATATAGAAGTATCAAAACCACACAAAATTCATATAAATTGGATAAAAGGACATTCAGGTCATAAAGAAAATGAAATTTGTGATAAAATTGCAAAAGAGGAAGCTGAAAAAATAAAGGGGAATATATGTTAATATCAAAAAAAGAGATTATACAAAAAATTCAAACTATACCACCATTACCTCAAGCAGTAAAAGATACAATAAATTATCTAAAGGCTGGAGATTTACAAAAAGCGGCTGATAGTGCAGATAGTGATGTGGTTTTAAAACAAAAGATTTCAACTATAGTAAATAGTGCTTATTTTGGTTTTACTAAAAAACTTACAGATACTAGGCAAATGTTTTCTGCTATGGGATTAGAGATGGCTAAAAGTGTAGTATTAAGTTATATGGTAAGTTTACTTGAACCAAAAGAATGGAAAATATTTACAAAGTTAAATTTTGAAGAGTTCCAAACAGCTTTTTTAGCACATTCAAAAGAAGCTATTATATTAGAAACAAGTGAAAGTGTATATAAAAAATATGCAGATAGTATAGCTTTAATACCAGCTACGATTTGTTTAGTTGATGAGCTTTTAGGTGATAAAAAAGATAAAATTGAGCTGTTAATGGAGAGTAGTGAGTTAGATTATGGTAAAATTCTTAAAAGGTTTACCGGATATTCTTTATTTGATTTAGCTGCAGTTGTAGCAAAAAAATGGGAATTAGATGAAGATAATATAAAAATGGTAAAATTAGTAGAATGTAATAGTTGTAAAATTGATGATGAAATTATTAAAAAAACAGCAGCAACAATCCATTTAGAGTTTTTTTATTTGGTTTCAAAACCACAATTTTTTGAATTAAATACTTTTATTGAGTTCAATTCGGAAGTATTAAATATAGCTGTAAAAAATTATGAAAGGAAAATAAATGAGGAATGAAAATATAAATGAATTTTATGAGTGTTTGGGTTATGAGTTTAAAGATGAAAACCTAATAACCGAGGCACTTACACATAAAAGTTATACAAGAGAATATAATAATGAAAGATTAGAATTTTTAGGTGATGCTGTTTTAGACTTGGTAGTAGGAGAGTTTCTTTTTAATGAATTTAAAGATAGCGAAGAGGGAACTCTCTCAAAACTAAGAGCTGCTTTAGTAAATGAAAATTCATTTACTAAATTGGCAAATGAGATAAGACTTGGTGAATTTATTTATATTTCTCCTGCAGAAGAGCATAATAATGGAAGAAATAAATCATCTATTCTCTCAAATGCTTTTGAAGCAGTAATGGGAGCTATGTATCTTGAAGCTGGACTTGAAAAAGTAAGAGAGATTACTTTAGATTTGATTTTTAAAGTTTATAAAAAAATTGATCCAGATAAACTTTTAAAAGATTATAAAACTACTCTTCAAGAGATTACTCAAGCTCATTTTGGTTGTACTCCTGATTATAGACTTCTTTCTTCAACAGGACCAGATCATAAAAAAGAGTTTGAAATAGGTGTATTTATAAATGACAAGCTTTACTCAAAAGCAAAAGGACACTCTAAAAAAGTAGCACAACAAAATGCAGCAAAAGATGCTATAAAAGCTCTTAAAAAGGAATTGTCATTATGAATGAATTTGGAAAGATTTTTAGATTTACAACATTTGGTGAATCTCATGGAAAAGCAATAGGAGTTGTGATAGATGGAGTTCCAGCAGGTCTAAAGATAGATGAAGAGTTTATTCAATCTGAGATGGATAAGAGAAAGCCAGGGCAAAATAAATTTGCTACTCAAAGAAAAGAAGCCGATAAAGTTGAAATTTTAAGTGGTGTATTTGAGGGGATAAGTACTGGTACTCCTATTTCAATGGTGATTTTTAATACAAATCAAAAAAGTAGAGATTATAATAATATAAAAGATATTTTTCGCCCGGGTCATGCTGATTTTACATATCAAAATAAATATGGAATTAGAGATTATAGAGGTGGTGGAAGAAGTAGTGCAAGAGAAACAGCTGCAAGAGTAGCAGCTGGGGCTATTGCTAAACTTATATTAAGAGATTTAGGAATAAATATAAAAAGTGGTGTAATTGAAATAGGTGGATTAAGAGGAGAATTAGAAGATTTCGAATTTGCTAAACAAAGTGAGATTTTTGCATTAGATAAATCTAAAGAGGATATTTGGAAAAAAGCTATTATTAGTGCAAAAAAAGAGCATGATTCTTTAGGTGGAAGTGTGAAAATAAAAATAGAGAATTTACCTATAGGCCTAGGTGAACCAATATATTATAAACTTGATAATATTTTAGCAAGTGCGATGGTTAGTATAAATGCAGTAAAAGGGATTTATATAGGAAATAAAGAAGCTCATAAATTAAAAGGTAGTCAAAATAATGACGAAATAAAAAATGAAGGGTTTCTTTCAAATAATGCAGGTGGGATTTTAGGGGGTATTAGTGATGGAGAAGATGTAGAATTTGAAGTATATTTTAAACCTACTCCATCTATTTTTAAAGAACAAAAAACAATAGATAGATTTGGAAATGAAGTAGATTTTAAGCTAGAAGGAAGACATGATCCTATTGTAGCTATTAGAGGAAGTGTTGTAGCTGAAGCAATGGCAGCAGTAGTTGTGGTTGATATGTTGTTACTTAATATGACAAGAACGATGGATAATATTAAAAAACTTTATTTGTAAAGTAAGAAAATAAAAAATATGTGTTATAATTATTCAAAATTCAGTTTAAAAGGTTGTGTCAATGGAAAACTTACATATAAAAGCAACAAAGTATACACCAGAAATAAATTTAGATGCTCAAAAGGGACTTATTCAAATTAAGGGGAAATCGTATCCAGAAAATACATTTGAATTTTATGCACCTGTAATTGAATGGATAAAAAAATATTTTGAAAATCCAAAAGAGGAAACTACTGTAGAATTAGAAATAATATATTTTAATTCAAGTAGCTCAAAACTATTTTTTGATTTATTTGATATTTTAGATGAAATGAAAGATAAACATAAAATTGTTGTAAAATGGATTTATGATGAAGAAAATGAAAATGCAGAAGAAGCTGGGGCTGATTTTATAGAAGATTTTGAAGATTTAGATATTAGACTTATTATGAAAGTTCAAGATAATGGATAGTAGCAATTTAATTAAGGATATTGAGGAGTTTGAAAGAGACTTTTCTCATTTAATGCAAAAACTTGTTAAAAATATAAAAAGACAAGAAAAAATAATGGCTCGAACCGATAAGATTCAAAAAAAAGAGTATGATGAGCTACAAAGAAAGCTTAAAGAAATTGAGCAATTACAACAAGCACAAAAAGAACTTCTAGAATCTTTTATTAAAATTTTAGCAGTGGCAATAGATGCCAAAAGTCCTTATACTGGTGGACATTGTGAAAGGGTTCCAGAGATTGCTATAATGCTTGCTAAAAAGGCAAGTGAGGATGAAAATATTGATTTTGAAATCAAAAACAAAGATGAAGAAAGAGAAATTGAAATAGCTGCATGGCTGCATGATTGTGGAAAAGTAGTAACTCCTGAATATGTTGTAGATAAAGCTACAAAATTAGAAACTATATATAATAGAATACATGAAATTAGAACTCGTTTTGAAGTTATTCATAGAGACTTAACTATAGAGGCTTTGAATAAAAAACTTAATGGAGAAGACCCAAAAGAGGTGGATGATTGGCTCGCAAAGGAACATCAAAAATTACAAGAAGAGTTTGAATTTGTAGCTAATGCCAATGTTGGTAGTGAGTTTATGACAGATGAAGACAAAGAAAGAATCAAAGAGATAGCAAAAAGAGAATGGTTTAGACATTTTGATAAAACTTTAGGACTTTCAAGGGCTGAGCTTGAAAGAGTAACTCCTGATAAAAAATTACCAGTTAAAGAACAGCTTCTTTCAGATAAACCAGAACAAATTCTTCCAAGAAAAGAAAAAGAGTTAAGAGATTTTGAAAAATATGGTTTTAAAATAGAAATACCAAAAAATTTATATAATCATGGTGAGATTTATAACTTAACTATATCAAGAGGAACTTTAACTCCAGAAGAATTTTATAAAATTCAAGAGCATATTATAATGACTATTAAAATGTTAGAACAACTTCCATTTCCTGAAAATTTAAAAAATGTACCATTATATGCAGGCACTCATCATGAAAGATTAGATGGTAGTGGATATCCAAGAAAACTTACAGCAAAAGAATTACCTATACCTTCTAGAATAATGGCAATAGCAGATATTTTTGAAGCTCTTACAGCTAATGATAGGCCTTATAAAACACCAAAAAAATTAAGTGAAGCTATTAAAATAATGAGTTTTATGGTGAAAGATGGGCATATTGATAAAGATTTATTTAAGTTATTTTTAAAGAGTGGAGTTTATTTAGATTATGCAAAAGCTCATTTAAAACCTACTCAAATAGATGATTTTGATATTGACTATTATCTAAATATATGATGATGTTTTTAAGGAAATAAAGATGAGGGGGGTTTTATTTATTTATTTTCTTATAACATTTTTAAATGCAAATACATCACTTTCGAAACAAATAAATAATTTTAATCAAAGTTTACATTTAACAAAAGAAGAAAAAGAATGGATAAAAACTCATAAAGTAACTATTGGTGTAGAACAGTGGGAACCAGTTGTTTTTTCTAATACTGGATATGATATAGATGGAATTAGTGGAGATTTTACTAAACTTCTCGTAAAAAAAACTGGTTTAAAAATAGAGATTATAAATGATAAATGGGCTACTTTATTATCTGAATTCAAAAAACATAAAATAGATGTTTTACCTGCTACTTTTTATACTAAAGAAAGAGCAAAATATGGACTTTATTCTAAGCCATATTTTAAAATGAAAAATTTTTTATATGTAAGAAATGACAGTAAAATAGAATCATTTCAAGATGTAAAAACATTAGCTATAGTAAAAGGGTATGGGACTATTCCTGGAATAAAAGAAAAATTCCCCCATATAAAAATTATAGAAACTAAAGATTTGTTAGAATCTATAAATATGGTTTTAGATAAAAAAGTAGATGCTTTGTATGATGGACAAGTTGTTGTTTCTCAAACTATTATTAAAAATTTTATTACGGGATTAAAATCAGTATCTCAAAATGTATTTATATCAAATAGTCTGCATTATTTTATCAATAAAGATAAACCTATTTTATTATCAATAATTCAAAAAACATTAGATTCAATTACACAAGATGAAAGAGCAAAAATTATTTCAAAATGGTTAAATTTTACAAATAGAGTTTTTTTGACTCAAAAAGAGAAAGAATGGATAGCAAAACATATTGTAATAAAGTATACCTTTGATCCAGATTGGAAACCTATAGAGTGGGCTGATGATATAAAAGTTCATCAAGGTATTTTAAGGGATATATTAAATATAATAATACAAAGGACAGGTATAGATATAGAACCTATATATGCTAAAAATTGGCATGGTATGTTAGATAATATCAAAACAAAAAAAGCAAATGCTTATTCAAGTGTTAAATATGATAATCCAAATTTAAATTTTACAAAACATTCTATTTTTAAAGTACCTTATGTATTTGTAACTAGGATAGATAATAGATATATTGATAATTTTAAAGAGCTGAAAAATAAAAAAATAGGGGTTTTTGCTGAATCTTATATTTATAATCTATTAAGAAAAGAATATCCAAATTTAAAATTTGTAATTTTTAAAAAAGATATAGATGGTTTTGAATTATTAAAAAATAAAAAAGTTGATGTAGCTATTTTTAATATTATTACTGCTAAATATTATATGAATGTTTTAGAGTTAAATGATTTATTAAAAATAAATAATAAAACAAAATATAATTTAGACTTAAGAATAGCTTTAAGTAAAGATTTAGGGGAAATACCTTTATCAATTATAGATAAAGGATTAGCTTCAATTACTTTAAAAGATTTTAATGATATTGTAGATAAATGGGGAGATGTTAAAGTTAATAAAAAAATAGAGTGGAATTTAGTATTTAAAATTAGTTTAGTTTTAATTTTGTTTATTTTATTTATGATTTTTTATAATTATAGATTAAATAAGACTGTAAAAGAGAAAACTAAAGAATTAACATCTTTATTAGAAGCATTTGATAAAAATGTAATAGCTACAAAAGCAGATAAAAATGGAAATATAATATATGCAAGTACAGCTTTTTGTAAAATAAGTGGTTATACAGAAGAAGAATTGATAGGAAAACCTCATAAAATAGTGATTCATCCAGATACATTAGATGAAACATTTAATGATATTTGGAGTACTGTTACAAGTGGTAGAAAATGGGAAGGTGAACTTAAAAGTATCAAAAAAAATGGAGAAGCTTATTGGGTATATGCTATTATTGAACCAGAATTTGATCAATCTGGAAATATAATAGGTTTTAATGGGATTAGGCATGATATTACAGCACAAAAAGCTTTAGAACAATTAAGAGATAATTTAGAAAAAATAATACAAGAAAGAACAAAAGAGTTAGAAAATGAGAAAAAGTTAATTAGTTCTATTATGAATTCTCAAGAAAGTATTGTAATAACTACTGATTCGAAAAAAATTACAACAGCAAATAGATCTTTTTATCAATTTTTTAAAGTGAATACTTTAGATGAATTTATGAAAAAGTATGGAGATTGTATTTGTGATACTTTTGAGGATGTTGATGATGATGAATATTTGAAAAAATATATAAATGGTGTTTTATGGATAGATTATGTATTATCAAATCCACATAAAACTTTTAAGGTAAAAATAAAATCTAGTATTTTTACTATAAGAGCTGATAGTTTTAATTTTTCTGGTAAAAAATTTATTACTATTGTTTTAAATGATATAACAGAACTTGAAGAAGTTAAAAAAAATGTGGAATTATTACATAAACATACAAAAGATAGTATATCTTTTGCTTCTTTATTACAAACAGCACTTTTACCAAAAGAGAAGGATATGAATCTTTGTTTTAAAGATAATTTTGTTTTTTGGAAACCAAAAGATATAGTAGGAGGAGATATTTATTTATTAGAAGTATTGAGAACTGAAAATGAATGTTTGCTTATGGTTATAGATTGTACAGGACATGGAGTTCCTGGTGCTTTTGTTACGATGATAGTAAAAGCGGTAGAAAGAGAGATTATATCTAAAATAAAAGATGATAAAGCATTAGATGTAAACCCTGCTTGGATTCTTGGTTATTTTAATAAAACAATTAAAAAACTTTTAAGACAAGATAGTAAAAATGGAATAAATAATGCTGGATTTGATGGAGGAATTATTTATTATAATAGAAATAAGCAAATTATAAAATTTGCAGGTGCTAATATACCATTGTTTTACATGGATGATGGAGAATTTAAAATCTTAAAAGGGGATAAATATTCAGTAGGATATAAACAATGTGATATTGATTATAAATATAGTGATTACACTATTAAAGTAAAAGAGGGGATGAAATTTTACATTACAACTGATGGATATATAGATCAGATTGGTGGAGAAAAAGGGTTTCCTTTTGGTAAAAAAAGATTTCAAAAATTGATAGAAAAGAATTATCATTTACCTATGCAAAAACAAAAAGAGATTTTTATGAAAGAGATTGAAGATTATAAAAATATGATAGAAAATAATGAACAAAATGATGATATTACAGTTGTAGGATTTGAGATAAATAAAAAAAGTGAAATAGTAGAGATTTTAGAGTATGAAGGGATAATAACACAAGCAATAATATCTCATTATATTGATATAATAGAACACTCTATAGATGATATAGCAGTAATTTCTAAGCTTTCTACTTTAGTAATAGAACTTACTCAAAATATGATGAAATATTCTAAATCATCACACGAAAATGATAAAAACATCGTACCAATGGGTTATATAAAAATCACAAAAATAGTAGAAAATTATCTAATAGAGGCAAAAAACATTATTTCTATTGACGATAAAAATAAAGTAGAAAAAATTTTAGAAGAAATTAAAAGTTTAGATGAAAAAGGATTAAAAAAGAGGTATAGAGAATTAAGAAGAAGTGGTATTAATACACATGAAAAAGGAGGGGGAATAGGGTTTTATGAAATTGCAAAAATTTCATCACATATAAATTATTATTTTGATGAAATAAATAAAGATAAATATTATTTTATTATGCAAATAACACTTAAAAGGAAATAGAATGCAAGATATAAGACGATTAGAAGCTCTTTTGGAAGAAGATGGAATAGTTTTTTTAACATATGGAGGGTTTTTGACACAATCACTTATAGTAGGAATGACAGATGCTCTTGAAAAAGAGGCACAAAATTCTGATTTATCTATGAAGATAGCTCATAATATTTTTACTATTTTCATCGAATTAGCTCAAAATATGATGAATTATTCTAAACAAGTAGAAAAAGAGGGATTTGATCCAAAGGGGCTTATTTTAGTAGGAAAAAATAAAAATGGAAATTATTATGTATTAAGTCAAAATATTTTAGATAAAGAAGATAAAGAAAAGATTGAACCCAAATTAAATCAAATTAAACATGCCTCTAAAGAAGAGATAAAAAAACTATATCGAGAAGCTAGAAAATCAGGAAAAAATACACATGAAAAAGGAGGGGGAATAGGGTTTTATGAAATTGCAAAAAGGTGTATAGATATTTTATATGATTTTAAAGAGGTAGAAAAAGATAAATATTATTTTAAATTTAAAGCTATTTTAGGAAAAGATTAATTAGCTAGTTTGAAAAATTTTTTTAAAGCTTTTTTTTCTTTATAATTTAATTTATATGTTATTAGGTTTAAATAGTCTTGTATTTGTTTTGGATTTAAATTAGTTTTTTTAGCATATTTTTTTAATATATATTGAGGTATATATATTTTTTTTGATAAAAATAATTTAATCATTTTTTGGTAGTCTTTTTTGTTTTTATTAATACAAAATCTTGCGAAAACAAAAGGTAATTTGTATTTTTCATACCATAAAGAAGCTAAATCTTTACATTTGGCATTTGAATAATATTTTTTTAGAGCTTTATCTCCTATAATAACTTCCCCTTTTTGTTTTAAAATTTTAGCTAATACATTAGATGTATTACTCTCAAAATCTTCTTTATTTTCACCATCACATATTAAAACAGATAAAACTTTTTTATTTGCTATAATTCCTGCATCAAGACAGGTTTTGTTTTTTGATTTTATAGATGAAATAAAAGCAGCATCAACTATTTTTTTTTCAAACATTTCATTTATTTTTGCTGGATAAGACTTTTTTGTTGTATAATAAAAGTAATGTTTTTTCAAAAATATATGAAATGGTAAAAGATTTATATAATCAATATGACCTAACAAAAGGAATCCTTTATGAAAATTTATAAATATATAAGGCAAAAGCCTTTTACTGTGAATTATTATGATAATTATACTATTTTAGAACTAGCAAATCTATTTTTAAAGACAGATAATGATTCAACTATTGTAGTAAAAGATAAAAAACCTGTGTATATTATTACAAATACAGATTTAATTAACTTTTTTTTACAAAAAGATGATTATTTAACCATTAAAGAAATTATTGAAAAATATCCTAAGTATTTAATAGTTATGAATAAAAATGAAGATGTATATACTGCATATAAAAAAATGAGAGGTGCTTCTATTGAGCATTTAGTAGTTGTAGATGATAATGGTGAATTATTAGGAGAAGTTTATCAAAAAGATTTAGTAATGAAGTTTGTTGAATTTGCTTTAAAAGATGATTTAACAGGACTAAATAATATAAGATTTTTAGATACTATTATTCAAAGATATAATGGAACAAATTCAAAGATAGGGGTTATATTTATAGATATTGATAATTTTAAACATTTCAATGATCTATATGGACATCAAGTTGGTGATGAAGTAATAAAATTTGTAGCAGAAAAGATAAAAGAATCTATTAGAGAAGTTGATTTTGGATTTAGATATGGTGGTGATGAATTTGTGGTATTGATATTTGAACAAAGTAAAGATGTTGTTTTAAAAATAGCAAAGAGAATTTTTTATAAAATTACTTTATCTGAACATTCTTATGGAAAAATAGGAATAAGTGTAGGTGTAGCGATGTATCCAGAAGATAATAAAGATTTGAATGAAGTTATTAGATTAGCAGACAAAGAACTATATATAGCAAAAAATACAGGAAAGGGTAAAATTGAAAGTGTTAATTAAATTTTTAGGACCAATATCAAGAGATGATTTAAAAGTAGAAATAAATTCAATTGAAGAATTAAAAGAACTAATCAAACAAAATGTAGATAGTGAATGGTTAGAAAAAATAGCAGTAGCTGTAAATGATGAGATAGTATCAAATTTAGATAATATAAAAGATGGTGATGTAATCTCTTTACTTCCACCAGTTTGTGGAGGTTAAGATGGTAGAGATTTATAATGGAGGATTACCTGTAGAAAAGATTTTTAATAAATGGTATAAATTAAAATGGGGTGGGATGCTTCTTACTTTTACAGGTATTGTAAGAGATGATGGTGGAATTGATGGGCTTAGTTTTGATATTTATGAACCAATGCTTAATGAATGGTTTAAAAAATGGGAAGATAGAGTTTTAATGGCCCATAGTAAAGGAAATGTGTATGTAGGAGAGACATCTTTTATGTGTGCAGTATATTCAAAACATAGAGAGTTTAATCTTATCGAAGAATTTGTAGAAGATTTTAAAGCAAATGCACCTATTTGGAAATATGATTTAATAGGAAATAATAGAATTTTTGCTGATGATAGAGCAAAAAAGTTACCGAATGCAGGAATTTTAGTATAAAGGAATAAAATGGCTCATATAAGTTTTGAAGAGAGTATAGAGATATTAAATAAAAATTTACCTACAAAAAAAAGAACTAAAAAAGTTTCTTTGCAAGAGAGTTTAGGCTATGTTTTAGCAAATGATATAGTAGCAAGTTTTAACAACCCAGCTTATCCTACTGCTAGTATGGATGGATATGCTATAAAATATAGTGATATAGATAAAAAGATAAAAATAATTGGTAGTAATCCTGCAGGAAGTTTTGAATATGATACATTAAAAGATGGTGAAGCTATTAAGACTTTTACAGGTAGTTTTATGCCAGATGGGGCTGATACATTAGTACCTATTGAAAATGTAGAAGTTAATGGAGCTACTTTAAAAGTTATTACAAAAGTAAATAAAGGTTTTAGTGTAAGAAGTGTAGGAGAAGATTTTAGAGAAAATGAGGTTATTATTCCTAAAAATACTAAAATTACTTTTGCAGAAATTGGTGTAATGGCTAGTTTAAATAAACCTATAGTTGAAGTGATAGATAAGGCAAAAGTAGCGATTATTGCTACAGGAAGTGAAATTTTAGATTTAGGTGAGAGGGGAAATATAGCTCAAATCCATTCTTCAAATAACTATACTTTATCAGCTTTAGGAAAATCTTTAGGGTATGATATGACAAATGTAGGGCTTGTAAAAGATAATAAAGAAGAAATAAAAACAAAAATATTAAATTCTTTGGAAGTAAATGATATTGTAGTTACTACGGGAGGGGTTAGTGTAGGAGATTTTGATTTTGTAAAAGAGATAGCGGGTGAATTTGAAGTGTTATTTCATGGAGTAAATATTAAACCTGGTCAGTGGGTAATGATAGCAAAAGTTGGTGAAAAATATATAGTTTCACTTCCAGGATTTCCATATAGTAGTTTTGTAACATTTCTTCTTTATGTGGTACCTTTGGCAGATAAAATATCTGGATTTAATTCTTTAACTACAATTAAAGCCAAACTTAGAGATAAGTTTAAAAAAGTGAATCCAAAGACTCAGTTTGTAGCTGTAAATATAGCTTATGAGAATGGAGAATTTATTGTAGATGTTAGAGATAAAAAGTCAGGAAGTAGTGGAATTCTTACAAATTTAGTAAATAATTTTGCTTTAATGAAGCTTGATGCTGGATTTTATGAACTCTCAAAAGATAGTAGCGTAGATATAATTATTTATAATAAAGAGTTTTTATAAGTTATAAGTTTTTTATTTTTTATCATCAAAATTTCGTCAGCTTTGGCGATAGTTTCTGCTCTGTGAGCAATAATAATAGAAGTTCTTTCTTTTAAAAAGCTTTCGATATTTTTAAATACTTTTTTTTCAGTATCTAAGTCAAGAGCTGAAGTTGATTCATCTAAAATTACTATTTTTGGTTTATGGAGTAAAGCTCTAGCAATCGCTACTCTTTGTTTTTGTCCACCACTAAGTTTTATGCCATTTTTACCTACAAAAGTATTTAGTTTATTTTCCATTTGTAAGATAGTATCATAAAGCTCAGCTTTTTTTAAAGCTTCATAAATCTCATTTTCATCGAAATCTTTCCCTAATGTTAGATTAAATTTTAATGTATCATTAAAAAGTCTTGTTTCTTGTAAAATTAAACTTACATTTTCTCTTATTTTATTTAAACCTATTTCTTTATACGAAATATTATTATAAAAAACTTCCCCTTTATGTGGAATAAAAAATCCAGAAATTATTTTAGCAAGTGTAGTCTTTCCACTACCACTAGCACCTATTAAAGCAGTAAGTTTATTTGGATGAATAGTTGCATTTACATTTTCTAAAATATAATTAGTTGAGTTATATTTAAAAGATAGATTTTTTATATCTATTTTTACGGGAAAATTAAAGGGATTGTTTTTGTGTTTGAAAGCTGGTTCTTTTTGTAGATTTAGAACTTCATTTATTCTATTTAATGCTGCAATTGCAGAAAAATAACTATATTGAATAGATATAATCTCTTGAATAGGTGTCATCATAAACCATAAATATCCATAAACTGCAAGCATAAGACCTATTGAAAGATTATCATAAGCTACTGCTAAAATTCCTGCAGCTCTAAAAATCTCAAATCCTATTAAAAATATTAAAAATGAAAGTTTACTAAAGCTTTCACTTTTATAACTAAAATTAAAAGATTTTTCTTTTAATTCTTTTGTTAAATTAAATAGTTTTTTAAAGAAAAAATTTTCTTTATTATAAGCTTTTATTTGTTCAAATAATTCTAATGTTTCTATTAGAGATTCTTGAAAAATTCCTATAGTCTGATTTTGTTGTTTTTTATAATTTTTAACTTTTCTTGCTATTTTACCAGATAAAATAACTACAAAAGGGTTCAAAAATAAAATAAAAAGCCCAAGTTTAATATTAATTGTTAATAAAACAATAGCTACACCTATTAGAGTTAAAATGGAAATTAGAAATTTTGAAACTGATTTGATTAAAAAATCTTCAATTGTATTTATATCACTTATTAATTTTGAAGCAATTTCACCTGTTTTTAAGTTTTCATACTCATTTATTGATAAGTGTTTTAAATGGGATAGAATTCTTAATCTCATTTTATATGTAATATCTTTTGTTATTTTTTCAAAAAAATAAGTTTGAAGTATATTTAAAGCAACAAAACTACTTCTTAAAAAAATAACTACAAAAAAAGTGATTATTACATAGCAAAAAGAAGTACAATTATTAAAAAAATTATTTATTAAATTTGTCCAAAATCCTGGCTTGTTTAATAAAACTTCATCTATTAAAAGAGGCATAAGTAGAGGAATAGGGATAGATATGATAGTAGCTAAAAGAGCTACTATTTGTGCTATTAGAAAATATTTTTTATATTTTTTTATTTCTAAAAAGAGTTTTTTAAATGAATACATTAATCTATACTATAGATATCTTTTTTTAGTGTTAAAGTAACACTTGCATTTTCATCTTTATTTTTATAAAAAATTTTTAGTATCTTATTTTCTGTATGAGGAAAATAAACTTTATAATATTTCATCCATTTATTATAAAAAGGGTAATTTTCTAAATTTAATTTTTTTATGTCTGCTTTTGAAGCTTTTGTAAAATTCATATCATTCATTGTAAGTATATAATGTGGGTTATAAATACCACCTTTTTCATATTTTTTATAGTCATTTGAATTATATACACCTATTATAAATATTTCATTATTTTTAGTTTCATTATTTTCTTTTAAGATAGGATTTAAATAAGTTGCATTAATTAAAGCAATAGTTTCGAATGATTTAGTGATTTGTCCTCTTTGGGTGTATTGTGTAAGAGTAGTATATTTTTCATCTTTTTGTAATACAGATATATTATCTCTACATCCTAAAAATAATAACATTATAACTAATAAGATTTTTTTCATTTTTATCCTTTTATATGGTATTTAATAGCTTCAATAAAACTTTCAATTTTTGCTTTATGTTTATATGCTATATCAAAAGCAGTTCCATGGTCTACCGATGTTCTAAGTATCGGTAAATTAAGACTAACATTTATACTTTTATCAAAATATAAAGCTTTTAAAGGTGTTAAGCCTTGGTCGTGATACATTGCAATAAACTTCCCTTTTTTAGAAGTAAAAGCAGTATCAGGAACAAGTGGTCCAATAAAGATTTCTTGGTTTAAAAAAGAATTTATCTCTTTTATAGCTGGTATAATTTCCTCTTTTTCTTCATCTCCCATTACTCCTCCATCACTTGCATGAGGATTTAAAGCTAATACATTTATTTTATCAAATTTTGTACTATTATAAAAATCTTTAAAAAATTTTATTAAATTATCTTTTTTTATTTTATTTGGAACATCTTTTAGTGCGATATGTTCTGTAAAAAGAGCTACATACATCTCTTCACATCCAAGCATCATAATTGCATCTTTTTTAAATATATCCCTTAAAACTTCAGTATGTCCATGATATTTAATACCAGCTTTTGCCCAGCTTTCTTTATTGATAGGAAGTGTACATATTCCATCTACTTTTTTTTCTTTTGCTAAATTTATTGCTGTTATAAAAGAATTAAAACTATAAAGTCCAGCTTTGCTATCAACTTTTCCAGGATTTATTTCAAATTTTCCACTTACATTATATATTTCAAAATCACTAGGAATAGGGATATTTAGGAGTTCACTAGCTTGAAGCAACATGTTTTTATTGATACAATATAAAGGTTTTACATATTGTTTTATTTGTTTATGAGCTTTTAGGGCTATTTCAATTCCTACACCATTTAAATCACCTATACTAATTGCAATTTTTTTCATATTCTATTGCCTTTGCTAAGTCTTCAGCAGTGTCTATTCCAAAACTATTTGTTTTTACTTCTATCATTTTAATTTTATATCCATGATAAATTACTCTTAATTGTTCAAGTTTTTCAATATCTTCTATATGGGCATTTATTTTACAAAATGTATCTAAACTTTTTTTGTTAAATCCATAAATTCCTATATGTCCTTTATAAGTGTGAACTGAATTATCTCTATTATATGGTATTTTTGAGCGAGAAAAATATATTGCATCATTATTTTTATCAATTACTACTTTTACTAAATTTGGATCTTCTGCACTTACTTCATCTATATTTTTATAGCAACTAACCATAACAAAATCTCTATCTTTTATAGTTTCAAGAGTGTTTTTTACACTTTTTAAAATTTCACTTTCAATAAAAGGTTCATCACCTTGAAGATTGATTATAAAATCATCATCTTTAAGCCCTAAAATATCACTTGCTTCTTTTATTCTATCGCTTCCTGATTTATGATTTTTATCTGTCATGACAGCTTTTATATTGTATTTTTTTGCTACTTCTATCACTTTTTGGCTATCAGTAGCAATTACTACATCATCTACTTTTTTGGCTATTAAAGCAGTCTTTATCACCATAGGAGTTCCGTTTATATCAGCTAATACTTTATTTGGTAATCTACTTGAAGATAGTCTTGCTGGAATTATTATCATAAATATCCCTTTTTTTGATACAATTATAGCAAAAAAAGGAATTTTTTGATTTTACATCAGCCAAAAAATGGATATTGTTATAACTCTGACACTCTTTTTTTATACGATTTTATTACAAATTTTAATATTAAAAAAAATGTTTTAGAAATAGGGGGAGGATGTGGAGTACTAGGACTTTTAGTCGCTAGAGATTTTAATATAAATTTAGATGTGATAGAGATCCAGCAAGTTATGGCAGAATTTATAAGAAAAAATTCTGAAGCAAATAATATCCATTTAAATTTGATAAATGATGATTTTTTATCACATAAATTTAATAAAAGGTTTGATTATGTAATATCAAATCCACCATTTTATAATTCAACTAAAAAAAGTGATAATGAAATAAAAAAAATAGCAAGATATGATGAGTTTTTACCTATGAAAGAATTTTTTAATAAAGTAAATTCTATATTAACTGAAAAAGGGGAGTTTATATTTTGTTATGATGCAAAAAGGTTTGATGAAATAGTTTTTAATTTACCAAAGCCATTAAAAATTATAGATATAAAATTTGTACATCCAAAACCAAATAAAGAAGCAAATTTAGTGATGATTAGGGCTAAAAGGCATGCAAAGAGTATGGTTAAAATTTGGAGTCCTATTTTTAATTTTGATGGAGATGATTTTAGTCAAGAAGCTAAAAAAGTATATAAAAAAGCAAATACTTTAAGTGTAAAGGAATAGAGTGGAGATTATAAAAAAAGATGGATTTAGTTTTGGTTTTAATCCAAGTGCTTGTGAAGAATGTGGAGGTAAATGTTGTATAGGTGAGAGTGGATATATTTGGGTAAACCCATTAGAAATTGATAAAATAGCTAGATTTTTAAATTTATCAAGTGATGAATTTAAAAAATTTTATTTGATAAAAGTTGGATATAAGTTTTCATTAAAAGAAAAAAAACTTGATGAAAACAATTATGCATGTATTTTTTTTGATGAAAAAAATAAAAATTGTTCTATTTATGATGTAAGGCCTACTCAGTGTAGGACTTTTCCTTTTTGGGACTTTTTTAAAACACATATTGATGAGGTGAAAAAAGAATGCCCTGGTATAGTATAATATTTATAGCTATTTTCTTTTTTGGTTGCGCAAATCAACCACAAATAGGGAAAAAAGCTTTTGAAAAAGAGGATGAGTTTATTATAAAAGGGATATTAGCAGAAGAAAATAACACAACTAAAGCTATAAATATTTTCAATAATCTATATGAAAAAACAGATAAATATGTTTATTTCAAAGAGATAATAAAATTACATTTTTATAAAAAAGACTACAAAAAAACTATTGTTTTAGTTGATAAATTTTTAGAAAAATATCCAAACCATACAGAAGTTTTAAAATATAAAATATATTCATATATAAATCTTAAACAATTAAATAAAGCGTTAGAAATAGCTATAAATTATTTACATAAAAAAAGAGATTTAGAAACATATAAACTTATAGGTTATATTTATATTCAGAAAAAAAATTATCATCAAGCTATAAAATATTTAAAAAGTGCATACTCAATCTCCCATTCTCCAGAAGTATTAGCTGAGATGGGAGATATATTTTTTAAATATTTAAAAAAACCAAATGAAGCAATCTCATATTACCAAACACATATAAGACTTTATGGATGTGAAGAGATTATTTGTAATAGATTAGCAGATATTTATAGATATTTGTATGATTATGATAATTTAATAGAAATTTATAAAAAAATGTATATTAGTACAGGAAGTGATATCTATGCAAATAAAATAGTATATCTTTATATAGAAAATGGCGATTTTAAAAAAGCGATAGAATTTATTAAAAAAAACAATTTAGATAATAGACTTTTATATGCGGTCTATAAAGCAAGACTTAATGAAAAGAAATCTTATAAAGATGCTTATAAACTATATAAAATAACGAAAAAGAATAAATATTTCTTTTTGTATAGTGTATATAAATTTGAAGATTCAAAAAAAGGTTTGTTAAATTTAAAAAATGTAGTAGCTAATTTAGAACTTTTAATAAAAAAAGATAGAAAACCTATTTATTTGAACTATTTAGGTTATATTTTAATTGATTATGATGTAAATCCTAAAAAAGGGATAAAACTTATAAAAGAAGCACTTGAAAGTGAGCCTAATTCACCAGAATTTTTAGATTCTCTTGCATGGGGATATTATAAACTTAAAAAATGTAAAAAAGCATATGATATTATTTCAAAAATAACTTTAGATGATGATGAAATAAATAAACATAAAAAATTAATTAGGAGATGTTATGATTCTACAAAAAATAATAAACAAAACAAAAGAAAATCTAAACAAAGAAAAAAGCATAGATGAGCTTTTAAAAATAGATAGAAAGATAAAAGATGTAAAATCTTTTTTAAGATCAACTAGTGATAATCCATATAGAATAATTGCTGAAGTAAAAAAAGCAAGTCCTTCAAAAGGTGTAATTAGAGAAGATTTTGATCCAATTGCTATAGCAAAAGAGTATAATGAAGTAGCAGATGCGATGAGTGTATTAACAGAGCCTTTTTTCTTTCAAGGAAATTTAGATTATTTAAGAGAAATTTCTAAATTTGCGAAAATTCCTCTTTTAAGAAAAGATTTTATTATTGATATTTATCAAATTGCTGAGGCCTATAATGCTGGGGCTGATTTTATCCTTTTAATAGCAAAAGCTTTAGATGAAAAAAAATTAAAAGAGTTATATGATTTTGCAAGAAGTATAGGTTTAGATGTGTTATTTGAAATTCATGATAAAGAAGATTTAGAAAAAGCTCTTTTTGTAGGTGCTGAAATTATAGGATTTAATCATAGAGATTTAAAAACATTTGAGATGAATATGGATTTAAGTCGTGAACTTATGCCTTTAATTCCAAATGATGCTATAAAAGTAGCTGAGAGTGGAATTAATGATTTTGAAATGGTAAAAAAACTTCATAATAATGGAGTAGATGCTTTTTTAGTAGGAGAGCATTTTATGAGACAAAATGATATTAAAAAAGCTGTACTAACATTAAAGGGAATATAATTTGCTTTTAGTTTTTAAAAAAGGATATCAATGAAAAAAATAGCTTTTAGCTTAGGGCTTTTAGCTTTTATATTTAGTGGATGTGCTGAACATCCAATGGATCCGAAAATAAAAATGACCCCACCTAAATATGTAAAACAGATGCCAAGCAAAGAGATTGAAGAGAGTCATAATTTAGGCTCGCTTTTTAATAATGGAAAAAATCTTTTTTCAGATAAAAAAGCTATGAAGGTAAATGATATTGTTACAGTTTTGATAACTGAACAGATAAAATCAAGTAGTGTAGGAAAGATGCAAACAAGTGAAACTACAGCTACTCCAATGGGTGGGATAAATATGATGAGTAGAGGAATAAATCATGTAACAGGATTAGCTGGTATTAAACCAGGATTAGCTGATTTGAATGATGTAAATATTATGAGAAATTATCAAGGACAAGGGGCTAATACAAGAGAAGATAAGTTTACAACTACTGTAACAGCTAGGATTATTAAAGTTTTAAAAAATGGAAATTATTTTATAGAGGGAAGTAGAGAAGTATTTTTAAATGGAGAAAAAAATATTATTAGATTAGCTGGAGTTATTCGTCCAAGTGATATAGATTCTACAAATACTATAGATTCTAAATATATAGCAGATGCTAAAATAGAATATAAGACAGAAGGGGAAATTGAAAGAAATACTAATAAAAACTGGTTAGCTAAGTTTATAGATGCAGTTTCACCATTTTAAATTTATAACTTAATATCTCTTTCATATAAAAAGTCGTGAGTAATAGTTCTGTTTTTTAGTTTAGCAATTAAAGGCATTTTTCTTTTGAATTGGTTTTGATAAATTCTTTTAATTATCATTTCAACTAATTCTTTTTCATAAACTTCTAATAACTCTTCTTTAGTCCATCTTTCATCTACATATTTGCTTAATACTTCATCAATTTGAGCATATGTGTACCCAAGATCTGCTTCATCGCTTTGCCCTTCCCATAAATCAGCACTTGGTGGTTTTGAAATAATCTCTTCATTTACACCTAAAAATTTAGCAAATTCAAATATTTCAGATTTATATAAATCACCAATAGGATTAAAAGCACTTGCTAAATCTCCAAAAATTGTACCATATCCTAAAAGTAATTCACTTTTATTACTAGTTCCAATTACCATTCCATTTACTTCGCTAGCTTTATCATATAAAATAGCCATTCTCATTCTGGCACTAAAGTTACCTTTTCTAAGGTTATTATCTATTGGATAAGCTTCAAGTAAAGGAGCGATTGAGATAGTTTCAGTTTGAATATCAAATTTTTTAGCTAAAGAGATAGCATCTGTGATAGATGAATCGCTTGAATATTGACTAGGTAATAAAATACCTTTGAAATTATCTCCTAATGCTTCTTTTGCAAGTACTGCTACTACTGCACTATCAATTCCTCCGCTAAGCCCACAAACAGCCTTATTAAGGCCTGTTTTGTATAGCTCGTCTTGGATAAATTTAATTAAGTATTTTTTAATTAGTTTCATTACATTCCCATATATTTTTTTAGAAGTTTTCCAATATTTGGATGTCTTAGTTTTTTAATAGCACTACTTTCAATTTGTCTTACTCTTTCTCTTGTTACTTTAAGTTCTTGTCCAATCTCTTCTAGAGTTCTCTCACTTTTATCTGGCATTAGTCCAAATCTCATCTTAATAACTTCTCTTTCTCTTTCATTTAGGTGTTGAAGTACTTCATCAATTTGTTTTCTAAAATCTTCTTGCATTACATTTTCCATAGGATTTTTAAGCTTAGTATCTGCTACATAATCTCCAAATTTACCATCATCATCTTCACCTACTGGAGTTTCAAGTGAGATTGGTTCTTTTGCGATTTTTAAAATGTTTTTTACTTTTTCTACACTTAGCTTCATCTCTTTTGCTAAAGTTTGAATATCAGGTTCTCTTCCTGTTTCTTGAAGATATTTTCTATTTATTTTATTTATTGTATTGATTGATTCAATCATATGAATTGGAATTCTAACTGTTCTTGCTTGATCTGCAATAGCTCTTGAGATTGCTTGACGAATCCACCATGTAGCATAAGTTGAAAATTTAAACCCTTTTGAATGCTCAAACTTATCAATAGCTTTCATAAGTCCAATATTTCCTTCTTGGATTAAATCTAAGAAAGGAAGTCCTCTGTTTGTATATTTTTTAGCGATACTTACTACAAGTCTTAAGTTTGCTCTTGCCATTTTGCTTTTTGCTTCATCAGTGATTTTTTTACCTCTTTTGATTTGTTCAAGAATAATTTGAAGCTTTTCTTTGCTCATATTAAAAGCATCTTTACTTGCTTCTTTTGTTTCAATTAGCTTTTTGATATCCATATAAGTATTTATCATTGTAGCTTCTGGAACCATTTCAGCAATATCTTCTTTTGTAAGGTTTGTGATATTTTCAAGTATTCTTTTATGGTTTTCTTTTAATTGATCATTAAAAAGTGGTAATTTATACTCTTTTTTTCTAAGTTCTTTTTTAAAATCATCATCACTTTTTAGTGCATTTTGGATAGTTTTTACTATTTCATTTATTAGTTTTGATGTTGGTCCTAATTGAAGTAATTTATCTTTTACTATTTTTTTCTTGTATGTAAGAGTTAAGATTTTATGAGTTCTCTCAAGCTCATCCATATCTTTATTTGCAATAACTTCATCATATTCATCAATCACTTTTTCCCAATCTTTTTTAGCTTTTTCAAGTTGTTTGAAAAGATCATTGATTTTTTTCTCTCTTGCATCTATTTTTTTTAGTTTTTTAGTTTCTTTACTTTCATCATTATCATCATCATCTCCATCATCAGAAAATGATTTAAAAAGTTCTTTTACTCTTCTTTCTCTATTTAGTAAAGCTTCTTTATAATCTAAGATAAGATCTATTAAGTAAGGAACAGAACAAATAGCATCTAAAATGATAGCTTCACCAAATTCTATCTTTTCACTTAGTTCAATCTCTTCTTCTTTTGTAAGAAGAGGAATGTCTCCCATTTCTCTAAGATACATTCTAACAGGACTATCACTTCTAGACCATTCAAGTAGTTCTTTGTCTTTTAGAAGTTCTTCCGCATTAAGTTGTTCTTGTTTTCTTTTTTCTTGAGCTTCTTTACTTAGAAGTGCATCTTCTATGTTTTTAAGTCTTGCTACTTCTGCAGCTGTTTTTAAAGTAATATTATACTCTTTTGCTAATTTTAAAATATCTTTTGTTTGTGTTTTTGTAGGAGCTTTTGGAAAAGTATCTACTAACTTTTCATAAGTTACAGTCATATTTTTGTTTTCTTTTAGAAAATCTTTATAGCTTTTATTTTCAGACAATTGTCTCTCCTTTGTTTATAATAAGTTCGCGATTATACCAAAAATATTTGGAATGAATTTTGCTTTAACCTTTAAAAAAGGTGTTTTTATGCAAACTGGTTATTATGCAGCAACAGGTGGAATGGTTACACAATTTAATAGATTAAATGTGATTTCAAATAACCTAGCAAATGTAAATACTAATGGTTATAAAGCTGACGATATTGTAATCGGCGATTTTGAAAGAATGTTTAAAGAAAGTAGAGATAATTTACCTTTAGAAAATAATACAAAAGAAGCTGCTAAATTTATAAATAGAGCTTTAAATAAAGTACCACAAGTTGTAGAAGAATATACAAAATTTGATATAGGAAATATGCAAAAAACTGGAAATGATTTAGATTTTGCTTTAACAAAGAAAAATGCCTTTTTTTTAGTAAAAACACCAGATGGGATTAAAGCTACAAGAGATGGTAGCTTTGAGATAAATGATGAGGGACATTTAGTTACAAAAGAGGGGTATGAAGTTTTACCTAAAACATATTTTATTGATAATAACTTACTTGAAGTTAAACCAAATCAAGCTTTAAAAGCAGATAAAAATGGAGATTTATATCAAGCTGGAGAACAAACAAATTCTCTTTTTATAGCTTCTTTTGATGATTTAAAAAAATTAAAAAAAGTTGGAGATAATTTATATGATTTTGGTGATATGACACCTGTAGAAAATGGAGAAAATGCAGTAGCTCAAGGGTTTGTAGAAAAAAGTAATATAAATGCAGTAAGAGAGATGACAAATCTAATAGAAACAAATAGACTTGTAGAGATGTATCAAAAAGTGATGGATACACAAATGAATGAAATCAATAAAGATGCTATTGAAAAATTAGCAAATGTGAGAGCATAAGAATTAAAGAGTTTTTAAAAACTCTAAAATTCCTTTCATTATCTCTTTGGGTTCAGGTGGGCAACCTTCTATAAAATAATCAATTTTTAAATCATTTCCTTTTATTGCATAAGTTTTTTCAAACTCCCCTAAATCTTTCATACAATCGCCCAAGGCAATTACCCATTTTGGAGATGGCATTTGATTATAACAATCCCATGCATGATGATACATATTCATTGTCATCACTCCACTTACAAGCATAACATCAGCATGTCTTGGAGATGCTACAAAATGAATACCCAATCTTTCAAGGTCATAATATGGATTACTTAAAGCATTACATTCAGCCTCACAAGCATTACAACTCCCACTATCTACCATTCTAATAGCTAAACTTCCTGCAAAATGTTTTTTTATTTTATCTTTTATCTCTTTTTGAATTTCAATTATTTCTTTATCAAATTCTAAATTTTCTGTCAAAACTTTGTTTTTAAATCTTTTTTGCCAAAATCTTATCATTTTGTATCCTTTTTTTTAAATAATTTAATAGGCAAAAGGGAATTATTTGAATGAGAGGTTATGTGGTTTTAGATAAAAACGACTGCTAAAAAACTACTCTTGCCCGTAAGGGTGCTTGCATTTGCAGTTTTTAAGGAGTTTTTATCGTTAAAAAACCACATCTGGCTCGAATGAAAATAATGTTTTGCCTATGAAAATTTTACAAATCATTCCCAGCATAACTTAAATCAAAACTTTTATTTATAAGTGGAAAATCTGCGATAATATCTTTATAAATAGTTGTATGAAATGCTTGCCAATTTATATGAGATGGGTCTCTTACATAAAATCTTTCTACTTTTTCATCTTTAATTTTAATATACATAAAAAGCTCCCCAATAGAAGATTCTGCAAAACTCATATATTCCCCATCTTTGAAGTTTTTAAACTCTATTTTTTCATTTTCATTAGTTTGTAGATTTTTTATCATTTTGATTGAGTTTAAAACCTCTTTTATTCTTACCATAAACCTATCTCCAACTTCCCCTTTTTTACCAAGTTGCATCTCATATCCAAACTCTTTGTAAAAGTCATTATATCTTCTATCAAGTTTTATACCACTTGCTCTTGCTCCCACTCCAACTACTCCATATTTAATAGCTTTTTCTTGGCTTAATCCACCTGTAGTATCAAATCTATCCCAAAGTGAAGGAATATCTATTATCCAATCTTCAAACCACTCAACCTCTTTTTGTAATTTTTCTAAAAATTGATTTAAAACTTCATAATCAAAATTTACTTTCTCTTTTATCGCTCCAAATCCAAATCTATGATTTGTTAGAGTTTTAAGTATTTTTCTTGTATCTTCACTTAATTTACTCATAAAACTTAAAGCTGAGCCAAATCCAGCATCATTTGGAATAAATCCTAAATCTGTAAGGTGGTGTGCTATTCTTTCAAGTTCAAGTAAAATAGCATATTTTTGTTTTAGTGATTTTGGGATTTCAAGCCCACTTGCTTTTGATAAAATATCAAAATAAGCTATTTGATAAGCAATACTTTCATTTCCACTAATTCTCTCAACTATTTTTCTAATATCTAAAATATGCTTATCTTCGCACATTTTCTCAATCCCACGATATTTATAAAAGTGTCTTACTTCAAGATGTAAAATCCTCTCTCCTGCTTGTGAAAATTGAAAATGCCCTGGCTCAATTATTCCAGCATGAATAGGACCAACCGGCACTACAAAAACACTATCCCCTGAAATCTCTTCATATTTATATTCTTGAAATACACCAAAATCAATCTTTTTTTTTGTAAAATCTTTTCTTAAAGGATAGATATATTTTGGAAATCTTTCTTGTTTTACCAAAGGACGATTATCAAAGGCCCCTTCAATCTCAATCCCAAATTCATCACTCATTTTTCTCTCCATCCAAATAGCAGATGGATATTGTTTTGAAAGAGTAGGAATTTTTGGATTTTTTTTATCTAAAATATCTCTATCTATTTTGGTATCATAAACATCAATCACTTCAAAGTTTTCATAATTATCTATTGCAAATCTGGCTATTAACCTCATATTTTATCCTTGACTTTTTAAATGTTATAAGTTATAATTCATCATTATATTTATACCGCCTTTTATCATTTTTGATAAAAGGAGTTGGTCTTTTTTATACTCCAAATACAAATTTCAATCTTTTATTAAATTCTGTATGATGATAATCTTTTAAGAAAAATAGATGTTTTTTAATTCTATTTTTATCAATTTCTCTTATTCTATTTAATAAAATAACACTATCATTATTTAATTTTAAATAATTATCTTTAAGCAAAATAAACTTATTTTTATGTTTTAAAATATCACTCTCTTTTTTTGTTGTAATAGGGGCAACTAATACAGATGTTGCTTTATTTAAAAAAGAGTTTGATACAATAATACCCATATGAAAATTTACGTTACAATTTTCATTTATATCGCTAAATTCAGTTCCATAATTTATTGCTATAAATTTATGAATTTCATCTTTTGTATAATTTTCATTATTTATACAACTCATGTTATAACCCCAATTTAAGGATATTACTTCAAATTTTTTAAAAAATAATTCACTCATCTCATAACCTTTTAATATATTCAAACCTAATTTACTAATTCTAAACTTTTATCAATAGATTTTTTTAGAAATAAAAATAATTCTTGTTTATTATTTATCGCTTTTAGATATTCATCTCTTGCTTCATTTAAAATTAAAGGAGGGATAAAATTATTTTGTATAGCTTGATAAGCCATCAAAAGCCTTCCAACTCTACCATTCCCATCAGCAAAAGGGTGTATTCTTTCAAAAGATATATGAAATTCTGCTATATCTTCTAAATTCATTTCATTACTTTTAAATCTATATAAAAGATTTTCTATATCGTTAGCTATTTTATGTGGTGGAGATAGCTCTATATCTACCCCTTTGATATATCTATTATCTAATCTATAAGCACCTATCGGTTTTGATACATAATCGGGTGCTACTTGTAAAGCATCTTCAAACATAATCATATGAATATCTTTTATAAAATTGCTATCAATTATGTTATTTGGATTACTTGCTTCTCTTATTACTACATCATAAGCCTTAGCAAATCCTAAAATTACTAATTGCTCCCCAAGTGGTTTGTGTCCTGCTGTGTGTCCAAACTCCAATAACTCTTTTGTTTCTCCAAAAGATAAAGTTGTCCCCTCTATCGCATTTGAGTGATGAGTGATTGAGATACGAAGTTGCCTAAATAATTCTTCTCGCTGTTTTAGAGTTAATTTGTTAAGTTTTTGCATTATTTAATCCTTAAATATGATTTTTGTTTTATTCTCTGGTAAAATTAATGCTTCAACTGCTAAAATTGTACATTTATTTTCTTGTGGTTTTACAAAAGAACAGGCTTCATATATAAAAATATTCATAATTATTTTACTTTACAATAACCAACATCTGTATATGGATATTTTCCATACATACTACATGACAAAGTTTCACAATCTGCTCTGCTTATACATCCTACAATTCCATCTTCAATTTGAACCCAAACATGTCCATAATTTAACTTTATATCATTATACGAATATCCTCTTTTTTTTGCTCTTTCATAGCCTGCAACCTCTCTAACTTCATCTAGAGTCATTCCAATTTCAACATTTTGCATAGCACTATTAGTCTTGCTTCTAATGATATTTTTAATCTCATCAAGTCTAGTTCTAATTCTTAATTCATCTTTTTGATATTTTCTTAAAAGCCATTGTGCTTTTTGTAATTTTAATTTTATATGTTTTAATTCTTGTTGTTTGGCTTGATTGATTAATTG
>Ga0256843_1000233_pt1 | contig 47960 bp, 64 predicted proteins | sample AlvinellametaG_FD_191572 | JGI IMG/M metagenome (GOLD analysis project Ga0256843, IMG submission 191572) | Pompeii worm associated microbial communities from hydrothermal vent at the East Pacific Rise, Pacific Ocean - Alvinella | ecosystem: Host-associated > Annelida > Integument > Unclassified ...
TAATCTGTATTGTGGTGGTGGTGGTGAGTGAAAAGAATTCTTATTTTGTTATGAGCATAGGGGGATAACCAAATTGCGAATAACGAGTGGTATAGTAGGGGGATTGAGGTTACTCACATCATTTGCTCATATCATTTGCTGATGTATTTGTTTATATCATTATTTGCTCACATTTGCTGATTGCATTTGCTCACATCATTATTTGAGGTTGCAGATGAAGTTGCAAATGAAGTTGCTGACACATTTGCTTGAAGTTGCTCACATCATTGTTTATAATTGTTTATATTTGCTCACATCATTATTTGCTATTGTTTATCATTGTTTATCATTGTTTATCAACGAGTTGTATAGTATATGGATTGAAGTTGGATATATGTTGTGTAATTTATGTTATTTATTATCTGCTATTACTTACTATTTTGCTTACTGATTGCTACACACATTAATATATAATGTAAGAGATATATAATGTAAGAGTTAGTATGGTATGATTGCTACAAAGAACAAAATATAAAGGATTTATATGAAAGCTGTTGAATATCTTAATTCTAAAGTTTATGCTAAAGTTGAAATGAGTAATGATAATGATGGCAATGGTGTTGTTAAAATAGAATTTACTTCAAAAAAGTTAGTTAAGATTATTGGTGCTGCTGATTTTGATGAGGATAAGTTATTGTTAGAGGATATTGGTGATAAGTTAAAAGATATATGTGATACATTTGTTAATGGATTACAATGCTTAGCTAGTGATATTGCTGATGGAGTTGAATATAATGAAACTAATAATATAGGATATATTGCTATGTAGCAACAAAAAGAGTTGCTACACTTATTTTTTCTTCTTGCCTTTACCTTTTTTCTTTTTACAAGCCATCTTAACTCCTTGCTTTACTATCTTGTACTAATTGTCTTCTATACTCAACACCATGTTTTTCAAAATCTAACATTGCTTTTCTAAGTTCAAGACTAGCTTTTTTCCATCCATTTCTTCTTTGTCTAACAATTTCATTTAAAGCTAATAGATTTACTAGCTTATCTTTAATAGCTTCATTTACATTTGTACCGTTCATATATGTCCTTTTAATTGAAATAAGCATATTGTAATTAGTTTTAGCTTAAAATAAACCAAAAAGGATATACATGAATGAATTAAATCCTGAAGTACAAGAGGTTGCTACAAAGATAAAACCTACATTAGATGCATTAGAGCATGTAGGGTATGATTACTCTGACTTTGATGCAAATGAACTTTATGCTTTATCCAATAGGTTAGGAACAAAAGATATACCTAAGATTATGAGATATATGATGTATATGGATTTAACATCTAGTGGTATGCCTAGAACAAAAGCTTTTAGAAAGATATTTCCTGAGAGAAGTGTTGCAACAGAAAAAGGGCTTGAACAAGCTAAGAATGGAATGTTTGCTGCAAAAGAGAATGGAAAAAAGAGAAAGGTGGGTGAGCCACTACCTGATGCTACAATAATGGTTAAAGCTAAAAGATTAGAAAACTCTATATTATATAAAGGTATATTTGCACTTTTATCAAATTCATTATATATTAGTTATGCCTTTGATAGAATGAAAGTATTAAATAGAGCATTAAGTAAAAGTTTATCTGATGATGTAGCAGATAGAGACCAAGTGCAGTATATGAAAGTATTCCTTGATGAAACTAGAAAAGCTCAAGAAAGTAAAGCTATGGAAATTAATTTAAATGTAAATACAGGTGATACAAATATAGCAGTATTTGAACAAAAACTAGCTGATATTAGCAGTAAGTTAAAAGGACTAGATGCTTCTACTGTTATAGATGTACTTGCTACAAAAAAGGAAGATTAATGGTTATTCCTTATAATGTATTTAGCAAAGACTATTACCCTAGTGAAGAAACTATTGAGTTTTTTGTATGGTTTAATACAAACTTTGCTGATACAAATAAATCTGCTATTGCTCATTATGCAATTATAGACCACATTAATTCAACTAATACTAAATTTAAAGGTATTATGGCGTCAAGAGGTTTAAGTAAGACTACACTTGTTGGTGTTTATTATATGGCTTATTTATTATGGAAAGGTGAAAAACCTAATGTAAAAATATTTAGAAGTGCTATATATGTAATGGATACTATTACTAAAGCTAAACAAGTGCTTAGAAGGGTGATAGATTTAATAGATGAACATAGAGAACTATTTGAGCAAAAGTTTAAAGTTATTAGAGACAATCTTGGTGATGACCCTATGTTAGAAATATACCACTATCAAAAAAAGAGAAAGATGTGGTTTTTTGTTAGAGGTATGGGACAATCATTAAGAGGTACTAATGTTAAAGAAAGACCTGACATTATTATATTTGATGATATTGAGAGTGAGCAGAATGCTGGCACAGATGAAACTAGAGCTAAAAACTTAGTATGGTTTTTTGCAAATGCACTACCTGCTGGACGACTTGGTGATACAGAGTTTATATTCATAGGTACTCCAATGCATAAAAATTCTTTAATAGTTTTATTTGCTGATGAAGATGGTAAAAATAGGAATAGAATTAAAGAAGAATTTGGACTTAATGATGAAGATATACCTGAATGGCATTTTATTAAAGTACCTATTGCTAAAGAGTTTAAAAAGGATATGCCTACAAGTGAAATAGTTAGTGCATGGGAAGATAGATTTCCACCTAAGATTATAAAACAAACATATATACAGTATGACTTAGCAGGTACAGCTAATACATTTTGGCAAGAGTATATGCTAACTTTAAAGCAGTCTGATACATCTATATATGTAATGGATAGAATTAAATATACACCACACGATACTATCAAAAATTTAATATACAACTCTTCAATATATATCTCACTTGACCTTGCTGCAAGACCCGAAAAAGAGGGTGATTATGCTTCAATTAGTGTTATAGCAGTAGATAATAATAGTGGGCATTGGTTTTTAATAGATGGGGTTAGTGGGCATTTATCAGTAGATGAAATACTTACTTATATTTTTTTGTTTGATAGAAGATATAAGAGTACAGGAGTTTTATTTGAAAGTGTTGTATTTACTACTTTATTTGACTATATAATTAACAAGGAAATGATTGAGAGAAGACATATGTTAAATGTTATTACTTTCAATAGAAGTACAAGTAAGTTAGCAGTATTGAAGCAGTTTGCAATTATAGTTAATAATAGTGCATTTTGGATAGTGAAACCAAGCGATATGAATGATAAATATAAGGAGCATATACAAGAACTTGTTGAAGAAGAAATGCCATATATCACTAAAACAGCAATATTAGCCGAAAGAGATGATGTAGTTGATAGTATTGCTCAAATAACATTAGCAGGTATTGAATTACCTATAAGTGAGCCAATAGAAAATAATGAAAAAGAAATAGAATGGAGTAATCCATATGATGATTAAATATAATTTAAAAAACAAAAAGGATTAATATGGCAACACAAAATGAACTTAGAGATATAGCAAGACTTGCGGTAGCAGACTTTAATTTAGATGATGATGCATTAGATAAATATATAGGTATGGTACTTAGGGATATTGCTATTAGAACTGATGTATTCAAAAAGAGATGTGCATATAAATTTAAAGAACCACCTATTGCTACACAGCTTTTAGATTTTGAAAATTTAACAAAACAGGTTATTGGCAAAGAGATTGCTACACTAGGTGGTATTCAATGGTATGATGAAAATAAAGTATTAGGAGCGTAGTAATGGCGTTAGAAATAAATGATGCAGAAGAATTTAAATATTATACTAATATAAGAGGTATAGTAAAAGATAATCCATTAAATGATGATGAATTTAATCCATCATATAAATTTACTGATAACCTACCTCAAGAAGAGGGAGTTAGAGTTTATCATTTAATTGCTTTTGTGGATGTTACAACAAATGATAATGTTTTATATGAAGGATATGCAGATAATTTATATAATGAAGTTACTCAACCTGATACTTATTATTCAATAGTAAATGGATTTGGTAATGGAGGAAGAAATGCGTGGCTTTTTTCTGATGAATTAAAAAGTGATTTAAAACTTACATATCCTAAATTATTTTTAGTATATGCGGGTTTAGACGATGATGCAGTAGGAAGAAGAGAAAACGGAATACTTGATGATGAGACTTATAATCTTGATGGTGTTGATATTCAAAGACTTAAAGATACATATCTTGGAGCAAAACAAGTTGAACTAGGAGAAGTATCTCATGCAGAGGGAAGCAAGTCCTGTGTTGTTCCACATTTTAAAAAAGTACCTGTAAATCTTGTTAATGTTAATTATGAATGTGATAAAAAAATAAAATTTGCACTTGATTTTCCATATAGTGTTCCACCATATCTTGACAATATAGGATTAAGAACTGTTCATAGAATTGGTTTTAGATTAACAACAAAAACTAAAATAATACATTTCCAACAAAATTGTACTCATTTTGATGTTTTTACAAATGATACTATATATACAACAGTATCATTTTCAGATGATGAATGGGAAATTCTTAATAGTGATGATTTATTAACAATAGAACTATTTGATTTCTATTATAGTATGAGAGAAGTAGAGATATATTATGCAGATGAAAATAATGTAACTATATACGACGCACTTGCTCCAAATGGTAATGAAAATAGAACTTATTACAATGATTATAGAGATACAGTTGATATTGTTATTGATGCAACAAAATTAAGTAAATGTACTACTGAAGAGCCTGTATATGATTATGATGGAGTAATATTAAATGTATATGATATTACTGATGCATTTGATAATCCTATACAAGATATGTTTTATTATGTTAATTATTTATCGTATAGATATTCACCTGTTGCTATACAATATTTGCAACAACAATATGACAATCGTAGCAATGTAGAAGAGGATAAAAACTATATACTTAAATGGTATGCTTCTATACTACCTAGAATTGAAGATATAAATTATAGACAACTAATATTGCTACAAAATGCTTTAAGTGCAGGTATCAAATATTATGTAAGTAGAACTCACCAAAGTATGCCTGAAAATCAACAAGCTTACAATATTAGTTTTCAAGAATATGAAAAGGCGTTAATTGATTTAAAGAATGATACTAATGATAATGGTATTATTTACATTGAAAAAAGACATTTTAAAGATTTATAAAAAAGGATTAAATAATGCAATTAGTAAAAAATACTGAGACAACAGTTCAATTTCAAAATAACTCAATGGTTGAAAATGTTAGTGGTACTCTTATTCAGTATAAAATAAATAGTAATCAAGATGGATGGTTTCATTTTAAGCCAAATGATATACTATATCCTAAAGCAGGACAAGAATTTATATTTTTAGCACCATCTACTTGTTATATGACAATAGCTGAAATTACAACAGTTTAAAAGGTACATTATGTTTTTTTATGACAAAGATGTAAATAGAAGACATATATTCTTTGATGATACTATGTATTCAGGTAATTGTGGTGAAGACTTAACATGTAATGATTTAGAGTTTGCTACAACACTATTTGATGTACCTGAAAATAGTTTAGAAATAGGGAATATTAAACCAACTAATGCAAAATCACCTGTTAATTATTATATAAATGGTGATGATGCTAACCTTGTAACAATAGAGAATGATACTTTAAAATTATTACAAACATTAGATTATGAAAGACCTATTGATAGCAATAATGATAATATACTTGAATTTACTATTGTAGCAATAGATGCTGATGGTAAAGGTATATCTGATAATTTTGCTATTAATGTGTTAAATGTAGATGATACAGTAAATATTGATAATCCACAAAATTATAATGAAACATATCAAATTGAATTTACTGAATATCATAGTGGATATTTTTTAGCAGAATTTAATGATGGTGGATATATACTAAATAATTCACAAAATGAGATACCAACATCATTAGGTACTTTACAAGTTGGTGAGTATAAAAATACCTCAACTGCTACAAATATAGGTGCGACTAAATATATTGATATGAGTAATCCTCAAATATTTATTAACGCTAAAATTGATGATAGTGTTAAATTTAAATTTGAAGTTGATAATTTAGGTTCAATATCTAAGATAGATACAAATGACCCTAACTTTAAAACATATGATACTAGCGGTAATATTGTTAATGAAGATGATGAAACTATTGTTATTGTAAATACATCTATAATTGCTACAAGAGTTGATTATAAAGAAAAGCCTAAACCTACTTATATTGATATGAGTGATAATATAGCAGAGGTAACACTAGATAATCTAAGCTATGATTTACCTATTAAGTTCGAGCCAGATGGTATAGAGTTTGTAGCTAAGTTTAACCAAGATTATGTAGATATTTATGATAACGACGGCAACAAGGTGGCTGATAATGTAACTACTTATAACAGCCAAGCTATTTTTATAGCAAAAAGAGAATTTGAAAGATAAAAGGAGTAAAAAATGGCGAATAAAATAACAATACTAGAAAGTGGTGAGTTTGAAATGGTAATCCCACCTAAAGACGGTGTAAAAAGAACTGTTAATTTAGATATAGTTCATAATTTAGGCAGATTTAAAATAGAAGCAGATAATGGTGATTATTCTCACACCTCCATTAGTTCATTTACAGTTGAAAATCAAGGAGCTACTATTACAGCTATGCCTTTCAATCTTACGGATATAAATGATTTTGGAGGTGATTATATCTATGCAGGTACAATATTTCCATTAGCAGATAATACAAATAAATTTGCAAGGATTACTAAAGATGCAAATGGTAATCTAGTTGTTGGATTAGAAGATAATCCGTATATTGGTAGAGATGACTATGAATTACTTTCTTCTACAAACATATATGGAGAAACTGTTCCTGTTCAAGTATGTAATGGGAGAACCCAACCTTATATTCAAAACTTTTTTAGAGATAAAGATAATGTTACATCAGATGATTATTTTAATAGTATGAAAAAAGGTTATAGTAATTATAAAGGGCTAACTATTATTTTTAGTTTTTATGTAGATGACCCTGACAGTAAGTATTCAGATGGGAATATGGTGTTTAGGAATTTTTCTGATAATAATTATATGTATGTTAAATTAAATAGATGTGGAATGACTATTGATAGTGGGACTTGGTATAGTGTTTGTATTACGAGTAAAGCTGGAGATGATAATGGTTGGTTAGGTTTAAATAATAGTAGTTATATGTATTCTCACATTTATAATGAAACAACAGGTGATGTAGCAAATTTTAAATTTGATAATACTGACAATAGTTATTATGGTGGAAAATTATGGTTTGGTGGTCTTAAAGATAATGATGGGAATCCTGTTAAAATTAGATATTCTCAAATAAGAGTTTTTAGAGAATGTCTTGAGTATGACTTAGCTAGAGAAATAAGTCTAAGACAATTACCAACCGATACAGGAAATTAAAATGAATAATAGTAGTGGTAGAGATATATTGTGGTTTTAACATATTAACGATACAACTTCATCAAGTAAAAATATAGACACTACTATACTTGATGAGGTTATTGAATGAGTTGCAACAAGCGATTAATGATGTTGAAACTGAATTTAATCAACAAGTAAATAGATTTAGTCCTGTAATATTACCTGCAACAGCAATACACGATTATTTATGTGATAGAGAAGAGTATGAAAAAGCTGATAAATATTTTAAAGAGATGTTGCAACTAATTGATAAAAAAAGTTGGAAGTATAATTTTATGGCTTGGGCAGTTAAAATCTATCATAAATATATAAAAAAAGTTTATTAAAATATAATATAATATCTATGTTACAAAAGAACAAGGATATATATGTTATATGATTTAATTACTGATAAAATAAAATGTTATCTAGATATTATAGGACTTTTATTAGGTACTTTAATGCAATTTATATTAGGACACAAAAAAAGTAGAAACAAAATACGCTTCGCAATTTTTATAATTACATCATCTATATTTAGCGCAATATTTGTTGTTACACCTATTGTTGAACATTATAATTTAGGACATACTAGAATAGCAGGTAGCGCTTATGCACTTTCATCAATTATCTCTTTACAAATAATCTCATTTATAACATCTTCATTACCTGAAGCTATAAGGAATAAAGTTTTAGAATATATAGGAGCAATAGATGTTAAAAAATAGCCATTTATTAGAAAGTTGGTTCGTAGCTTTTATGGTTTTTATCTTTATGTTACTTTTAGCGTGTATAATAGGAGCATAAAAATACTATAAAAGGATTAAAGAATGTTTGGTACAACACTTAATTTTTTAAGTTTTTTAAGAAGTGGATGTGTAATTGTTATCACACTTTTATTTGGATTAACATTATGGTTGCAACATATAAATGATAAATTAGAGTTGCAACTTAATAATTTAGATAAGAATGTATCTATTTGCAATAATCAAATTAGCAGTAATAAAGTACAAGATAAAATAGATGCAGCTTATAATCAAGTACAAGATAATAATAACACAATGGATTATTATAATGATATATTAAATAATATTCCTGATACATTTATTGAAATAGAAGAAAATGATAAAACCAATAAAAAGGATAAAAATGAAAAGAGTATTAATTTTAATAATGGTACTTTTGGTAGCTTTAAGCTTTAGTGGTTGTGCTACAAAAACAAGGTATATATATGTTAATCCCCCCTCTCTCAAACTTGCAACTAACAAACGAATTTCTGTTACTTATCGTAAGGTAAAAGGTGGATATTTTTTAAATGATAAAGAATTTAAAAAATGGTATAAGTGGTCAGTTAGAGCGATGAAAGCTAATTGGTTTCTAAATTATGAAGTAAAAGAATATAATAAATGGAGAAAGGAATTATTAAGTAAATATGAAAGCGCAAAAGATAATAATAAGAAGTAGTGATGGTTGTAAATTAGTTGCAGGTTATCATTTTAACTCAATACTTGAAGCTTTTAAAAGAGGTGATAATTGTGTATATTTTAATAGTAAAGATATTGTTACAATTCAAGGTAGTAGCGATGAAGATGGTGTGTTAAATATTAGAACATCACAATTACAAGACATCATACTAAAGGATTAATTATGATTTGTTTTAATAAAGATAAAGAAAAACCAAAGCATGGCAGTATAAAGAAAATAACTAAATTTCTTTTATTACCTAAATTTTTTAAAGGTTGTATTTATTGGTTTGAAAAAGTAACATTAACATATAAATATATAGAGAGCTATACATATTTAAATGGTATTGGTGCAATACCTGATAGTTATTGGTATTTAAATAATATTGAAAAAAAGGATAAAAATGAAAGTAGCATTAGTAGTAGGACATAATGAAGCAGCTCAAGGAGCAATAGGCTCATTAGGTATAAGTGAATATCATTTTAATAAAATGTTAGCAAGTGATATAAAAAAGCATAATTATACAGATAATACAATATCAGTTTATATTAGACCACCACTTAGAAGTTATAGAAAACAAATTGATGCTGTTAATAGTGCTATGTCAAATATTTATGATTTAGTTGTTGAAATGCATTTTAATAGTGCAAATGATATAGACATAAATGGTCATGAAGTATTATATTGTAGCAATTCAAAAAAATCAAAAGATATAGCAAAAATATTTGATACACAATTTGATTTGTTATTAACAAATAGGGATAGAAATATTAAACCTAGAAATAGTAATCAAAGAGGTGGATATTTTTTATGTAGTGGTATAGAACCTAGAATTTTAGTTGAGCCTTTTTTCGCTAGTCATCAACATTTATATCAAAGAGGTAGTGAAGATTATAGTAGATTACTTGGCGCAATGCTTATTGGGATAGATAATGCTTGTGAATATTTAAAATATGAAAAATTACATTAAGGATTAAAAATGGCATTAAAATATATTAACACATCAGATATACAGGAAATATTTAATGTTATAGTTGGTGGTGCTAGAAATGTGTTACAACTAGAGTTGAATAATAATAGGATTACTAAATCTGAATATGGTGATACTATTAAGCATATATTAGGACAATTTATTTCTGAAGTGCCTAGATTATATAGTTTAGAGTTTGATATTGAACTTAAAAAGGCTCAAATAGATACTGAAAAAGAAAGATTAAAATTATTAAAAGAGCAACTAAAATTAGAAAAAGAAAGAATAAAAACAGAGCAGTTGCAACATAAATTTGTTAGAAGACAAATTAAATCTTTTGATGATAAGATGCTTATTGAAATGCTTAAAATGGAAATTAACTCTTGGGGGTCAATGTTATCTAGTGGATTATTGGATATTAAGCAAGACCAAAGTACAGGTGAAGTAATTGGAACAATACCTGATTTCTTAAAAAATAGCGAAGTAAATAAAATTGTAAATAAATTATGGGAAAATATAAATGGCTCATAAGACTGTTAAAGGAGTTGGTGCTTTCAGATTAATAGACAAAAAAGTATCAACATACCATTCAATGATTGCTAATTATAATTTAATGGCATTTGATATAGATATTACACCTGATATTGTTACGCAAGCGTTAATAAATAATATAAACAAATTTTTAAATATTAAAGTATTAGAAAAAAGAGGACTTGTAACAAAGAATACTATATTAACAGAGGGTATAACAAATGATATAGTTGCTTCATATATACTTAATAATATTGATGATACATTGTTGCAACTATATAGTTATTTTGAGATAGATTATGCAGGTAAGCCTGTTAAAAAAAGAGATTACAATATTATGTTATTCCTATCAGAACAAAATGGTTATGATAGTAATGACATAGTGTTGCAACTAGATGAAACTTATACAGTATTAGAAGATGGCACTACAAGTAGTGCTAGAATTGAATATGGTAGCTTAACTATTGATGGTGTGAAGTATAAGCCTACTGTTGAAAACAATAGTATTAAAATAGGTACAAATAACAATAATGAGCCAATAATATATCTTGAAGATATTAATGATGAAAATAATACTTATGAATTAGTTTGGGACAACAGAGATAATATAGTATATGCTTGTTATTATGAATATGAAGATGATAATTCAAATGACAATAATCACTATGTAACAACTATTTATATACTTAAAAAAGATATTGGAATAGTATATGAACAAAATGAAATAATGATTGTTCCAATGAAGTTGAAAGGTGAAGCTGTTGCTGGTGATTATAAATTTACATTAACTAAATTTGGAGTTAAAAAACAGTTAAGAGAAGAGCCTGAAGAAGATAATGAAGATAATGAAGAAGAAGAGGACGCAAATTTATATGATGTATATAGTAATGAAAAAATAAAAAATATGTTTTTAGCATATATGAGTAAGCTTGAGCCTAATCCAACAAATGAAGAGGGACAAGAGATACCTTTATATGATAGTAAATATTTAAAACCATTTGTTAAATTGATGTATGGTGATTATACAGCTAGAAAATATGTTGAGATACCATTTAAAGTTAATGACAATGAAATACTATTAATTACATATGGATATGGAACATATGAAACTGAAGATGGTAAAAAAACTGAATATGGTATGAATATGATGCTTGTAGATAATGATGGTAATGAGTTAGACCAATATGGTTTTACTCCTATGAGCGCATTTTATGATAATGCAATGCCATTTTTTATTGTAGCAGTAGATACTTTTAGTAGATTGCCATTAAAAGAGAGATATGATTTATATGATGCATTACTATCTATTGCTACAAGCACTACTGATAGGATAAAACTAAAATGGTATCAAACATGGTGGGGGCAAATACTTATTGGTGCTGTATTAATGTGGATTGGTGGTATGAATTTCTATTATGCATTACTACTTAGTTCAGTTAATTATGCAATTATTCAATTTACACCTGCAAAGTATAGAGCATATGTTAGTTTTGTATTAAACATTATAGAGGGCAAAATGATGGGCAATACTAGCCTATCAAATATTGTTACAAATCCAAATACATATTTTCAAGTAGCTCAATTTGTATTAAAAAATTTAGCAACTAAAAACTTAAAAGAGAAACAAACTGAATTAAAAGCATTAATTAAAAAAACTGAAAAATTAGAAGATGAATTACCTAAATATGGAAAACCTAGTTTTCAACCATATGATGATACACATAACATAATGGAGAGTTTATATAATCCTGATGAAGTAGTTTGGAATACAACTAATATAGAACTTGCTACAATATCGGAAGCAGATAAATTCTATGATGAATATTAAAAAGGATAAAAATGAGAGTTAGTTTAGAAGATACTATACATCAAAGATATGTAGCAAACATATCTAAAATTATTAATCTTAGAGGTAAGATAAAAATATATAAAAAAATGATTGGGTTAGATTTAAATCCAGATGAAAAAGTAAAAGGTAAAATAGGTAAAAAACAATCACTTACATTAATTAATAAATTATCTAGTCCATTTAAAACTAGAAACAATATTTGTACCTGTGAGCCTACAAATGGAATATCTGATTTTAAAGCTTCACTTGATGAAAAGTTAATTAATCAATTATGGCGTACAAACAAATTTAGTAAAAAACATATATCAAATATTATAAACTCTATGGTATTTGATGGTACAACTTTTATAGAAGTTGGTTGGAAATATAAAGAATTAGATGAAGTGTTACTTGAAATAGAGGGGAAAGAGATACCTGAACAAATCAATATTATGGTTGAACAATCAAATGGTGAATTAGAGATTGTTACAACAGATGATAAAATTCAAGTAATCAAAAAAGACAAAGAAGTGAATGAGCCATTTGTTGATGTACATACTATTGATGATGTAATTTATGATTTTAAAGCAAAAAAAGATAAACCATTATCTTGGTTTATGATTGAACAGCAATATTCATATGAAGAGTTGCTACTAAATGATTTAATAGATGATGATTTAGCTAAAAAGATTTATAATAAAGCTAAAAAAAGTGAAGCTATTGACGAAACAGACGATATAGATGATGATAAAAAAAATAAAATATCTATTGTTAAATATTATGGATATGAACAAAAAGATACTAAGAACATTCCTATATTAGCTTTGTGTATTAAAACTGATAATGATAATTTTGAAATAGTTAAAAAGATAGAAGAGCCATTACCTTTTAGAGATATACCTATTGTTCCAATTAAACTATTTGATATAGATACGAAAATACATGGTTATCCATTAGAGTGGGCTATTATGTCTGAAGATAAATTCAATCATTCAATTAAAAGAGCAATAGTTGATAACTTATCAAATAGCAACTATAATAGAACATTTTATAAAAAAGATAGTTTAACGCCTAAAGGTGTAAAAGACTATTTAGGTAACAAACCTCTTATAGAAGTTAGAACAAGAGATAGGATACAAGATGTTATTCAACAGGGTAACTTCAATCCATTACCACAAAGTATATTTGCATTGTTGCAACAAACTGATTATGAAGCTAGTGCTATTACAGGTGTAAATCAAACTGTTCAAGGTATAGGCTCAACAGATTTAAAAGCACCTGCTTCTAACTTTGCTCAATTAATGCAAAATACAAATACACGATTAGATGATTTTATTTCAAATATTACAGATGCATTAAAAACTGTATTTATGATGTGGAGCAAATGTTTTGCAGAATATTATGATGATAATGATATATTAAAAATACTAAACATTAATATGGCTGATATTAGAATGGCTCAATTACAAGATAAGATAGAAAAGTTTGGAATAAATGACTTAGACCCTCAAACTGCTCAAAAAGCAAAAATATTCTTAGCCAAAGAGATTGAAAAGAAAATATCACTTAAAAATCCTATGTATGATATTGTATTCAATATTGCTAGTGATGGATTAAAACAAGCTAGAGCAAATCAAGATATGGTACTTATTCAACAACTTGCTCCACTTGCTCAAACAGGTGCTATTGGTGTTGAGCAAATTAAGCTTGTATTATCAGATATGGCTGAAAATATGGAAAGATATAAATTATCTGATAGTATTAAAAAATACAAGCCACAACCTGACCCTATTGCTCAACAAATGGCACAACTTGAATTACAAGCTAAACAAGCAGAGATACAAGAAAAAATGGGTAAAACTCAAAAAGAGGTACAACTTGCAGCAAATGCTGAAGCTAGAACTGAACTTACTAAAGTTAAGGCTCAAAAAGATGCAGCAACATTTGATACTCATAGAAGTAAAGAACTACTTGAAGTTGCTGCAAAAGCTAAAGAATTAGGAAAGGATAATGAAAATGAAAAACAAAGTGGTATCACAAATAAACAATCTTAGTGAAGAGGGTGTTGCTACACTACTTAATGTAGCAAACCTATTTATAGATGAAACAAAAGATATTGCACTTAGTGGTAATGTAAAAGATGAAAAAACGCAAGAAGAGATTATTGCTAGACAAATATTTAATGAATGGTTTAACTCATTATTAGATGAATGCAAAGAAGAAAAAGAAAAGAATAAGGAAAAATAGCTTACAATAGTCTAAAACAATAAAAGGATAGTAATGGCAGATTACAAAGAATTATTTAACAAATTCTTAGGACTTAGTAGCAATAATGAAGATAGTAGTAATGAAACAAAAGAAGAGGTTAATAATGAAGAGAATATTGATGAGCAATCGAATGGTGAAAATGTTACTCAAGAGAGCAACGAAGAATATGCTGATACTGATAGTGTTAATGATGATAATACTGACAATAATGACACTAATGATAATAATGAAAAATTTACAATTATTGTAGATGGGCAAGAAGTTGGTGTAGATGAAAACACTTTTAGGGAATTAGCTAATAGTGGATATGAGTATCAAAATCTTAAAAACCAAAACCCACAACTATTCAAAGAAGCTAAAGAGCTTATAAATAACAATGTAAATCCAGAGTTGCTACAAGCTTTTAGAAAAGCAGTTGATGGAGATGTTGGTGCAGTAAAACATTTAATAAATACATTAGATATTTCATTAGATGAAATAGTTGAAACTGATGATAATTTTGAAATGGAACAATCAGGTATTGCTCCTGAAGTTGAAGAGTATATTGAAAAGGTTAGCAAAAAAAATCCTGAAATTATACAAAAGTTAAATTCTACTATTAGTGAGTTAGATGATGTGTCAATAGCTGATATAACAAATGATAACAAAAAACATATAGCTTTTATTAATGCTGTTGCAAATGGTGAATTTGAAAAATATCTACCAAAAGCAAAAATTATAAAAATGAAAAATCCTGCATTATCATTATTGGAAGCTTGGGCTTATGTATATAATGAAGACAATAATACTCAAGAAAAAGATGAAAACAAAAAACCACAAAACACAGACTTTGGGACAACAAATACTGAAGAAAGTGAAAGTAACTTATCATATGAAGATTATTTTAAAAAATTTATACAAGATTAATTTCTTGTATATTCTTACTCAATTTAACTTTTAATTTTAAAATCAAAATATAATATCATTGTTTATAAAAAATAAAAACAAGGAGATACTATGCCTACTATGTATGGTAATGATAGAGGTAAGTCTGCATTGGGTCTTGAAGACCAAGCTTATGTAGATGCTAACCTACTTAAAAAAGTAAGTCAAGAAACTATTTTTGATAAGTTTGCTACATTAAAAAGGGAGCTACCTAAAAAGGTTGGTAATACAATTACTTTTGAGCGTAGAATTCCTATGGTTGAACTTATGTATTTTGACCAACTCAACAAAAAATATGCTTTAGGTTGGGATGCTGCACTTGGAATGGATTTACAACTTATTATGCCTAAAGATGAATGGGAGAACTATGTACTTCCAGAGGGGTCAAGTGGTTCTGAAAAAGGTAGAATGAGCGGGGTTGAAGTTGAAGCAGGTGTAATCCCTATTGGTATGTGGAGAGGACACACAGAAGAACTTAAGCATTTTGCTAAAAGATGGAATTTAGAAAGAGAAAGTAATGAGCAAGGTGAAGTAGCAGCTCAAGTTATTGATGGTTTTTATCGTGATATTTATACAAGTGGTGCTACAAATGTTCAAGATATTACAACTAATACAGGTGATGATAGACTTATTAGTTCAAATGCATTTACAAGAGCTGTTGAAAGAGCATTACTTGCTATGGAATTACAAGGTGCAAAACCTGTTGTGCAAGTTCTTGGTGCAAGTCCTAATTACAAAACAGTACCTGTTCATGCTTCATTTAAAATGTATATTCCATCTACTGCTAGACTTGAGATTAGAAAAAATCAGGATTTTGTTACAGTTGAAGAAGCAGGTGTTTCTGCAAATAAAGGTGATGCATTTAACTTTAATGAAAGATTAGAGGGTTATTTAGCAGGTTGTGAAGTTTATTCTACACCAAAACTTTATGCTGAATGGGATAATAATCAAAATCTTAACAAAACTGAAATCTTAATTTTTGGTAGAGACCATACATCTCAAATTCCATTAAGAGGTGAAAAGAGAATTCAGATGATTGTTAAAGGTCTTGGTGAAAGTGGTGATGATAGACTAGACAGAGTTGGTTCAGTTGGTTGGAAATCTTGGATTGGTGCAAAAGTTCTTTATCCTGAAAGACTTGCTAGAATTGATGCATATTATGATGTATAAGGAGTAAATAATGGCAGCATATAAAATTGGGCTAAGTCAGCCACAAGCAAAGTATCTTGGAAAATTTGAGGCTAATGATACTATTGAAAATTTATTTGATAAACCTATTGTTGTTTGTCCTGTTGATGCTACAACTTTAAAACTTGATAGAACTAAAGATGTAACAATACCTAAAGGTGAAACAGGTACTTTAACTGAAGCAGGTACATATTTTATTGTAGAGGGACACAATACTTTTTCTACTGTTCCTCAACCTTTTTTAGTAGGGTAATTCCCTACTAATCTCTTCTTAAACTTATTTTACATATAATCTTTACATTATTAATTTTTTTTTAAAGGATAATGCAATGTCATTAAAAAAAGAAAAGTTATTTTTATGCGAAATAACTCCTAGAACAGAAAGTGCTGCGAAATCTCCATTTGTTAAAATATCAACAGGTTCATATGTAAAACCTAGAATGATACCTTTAGAACAAGAAGTATATTTGACTAAAGCTGAAATTGATGTTATTAGTAGATTAAGTGAACCTACAAAAACAGTTGAAAGAATGTCTATTTCAGATATTATGAAGAAATATAGAGTTAGTGAAGAGATTGCAAATGAGATGGTTAAAGATGACACATTTAATACTAAAGTAAAAAAGAAGTTTCACTATAAAGTTGTGTTACTTAGAAAACAAGGGAAAGAAGAAGATGTGCTTAGAGAAGAGATAGCTAAAGCTAAGAAAAAAGAACAAGACAAAATTAATAATGTATTAGATAATAAGGATACTGATAAAGGTACTAAAAAGTAATATTACTCTTATGTTATAATCTATCCAAAAAAAAAGGATAGATATGACATACAATACTAATCCATATAATCCACCAAACTATTTTTCAAATGAATTACCTAATTTAACTGCTAATGCAAATGAATTATCATTAGCTAATCAATACTATAATGATGGTAAAATGTTTGGCTTATGGAATAAAGGATGGGATGTTGATAAAGCATTACAAAATGGAATTAATCCAAATACTTTAGTTCAAGCTCAATATATAAAACAATTTGAAGCTAATCCATTAAGAGATGTAGGTAATATAGTTAATGTAGGCTCACAATTAGCTAATTTATATATGGGATGGCGTAATTATTCTATGAAAAATGATTTACTTAAAGAGCAATTAAAAATGGCTAAAGAGCAACACCAAATGACAATGGATGAAGTAAATAGAGTTAAAAAACTAAGAAGCAATTTAGCTAAATTTTACAGAAGCTAGATAGTGTAACAACCCATATGATATAATCCTAACAAAAAAGGATTAGAAATGGGTAGTTATTTTATATCTGATATTATTAAACAAGACCCATCAGGACAAACCTTATCTCAAGCAGGAAAAACGCTTGATAGTCTTGATGATAGTATTACTCAAACATCTTCAATAGCATTTCAACTAGATAAATTTTTACAAGCTGAGGAGTTAAACAAATCTGCTCAAGCACTTGCAGCAATGAAGTATTATCAAAATGCAGCTCAAAAAGATTATGAAAATAGAATAGAACGAATGAGTATGCAAGATAATGCTAATAGATTTGCAGCAAATAATAACTTAGCTATAAATAGATTTAATGAAGCGGTTAGAGTAGATGATTTTAATATGCAACAAGACAAGTTGAATTATGGCTTATCAGTTAGAAAGCAAAATTTCTATGAAGATATGACTAAAAAAAGAATGAGTATGTTGCAACAAGAAGAGCAAGCTAAAGCAAAAGAAGCTCAAGATTATGAAAGTTTAAAACAGTATGGAGCAAAAGTTACTGATGCAGTAGCTCAAATTGAACAAAGAATTGCTACAAGTAAAGACCCTGTTGAGATTGCTAAATTAAAAGCAGCTAGAACTAAATTGCTAAATGAATGGAAACTTGCTACATCAGGTTATAGCAAAGTACCTAAAAGCCTAAGTACAACATCATTTGGAGGAAGTGGCAGTAATGAAAGTGGTAGTGTAGCAACACCTAATTATTCTATATTTGATTTAAATAAAATGTATGAACAAAATCCTGATGAAGTTAAAAGAATAATAGCTGAAGCTCAAACAACTAAAGGTGGTAGAGCGTGGCTAAATGGTGTTGCTAGTGCTGCTGCAAGCAATAAAGATACATTACCAAATGGAGTTAAACTTAATGAAGACTTTAGAAACTTAATTATGAAGACTAAAAAAGCTAGTAAAGAAGCTAGTAGTGGTTTTACAGGTGCAACAATAAAAGCTGAAGCAGATAGAATTAAACCTATTATTGATGAATTAGTTGGCACTAGAGACTTTAATAGAATAATGCATGATAGTGGTTTAATTGGTAGTTATATGCCAGATATAACAGGTAGTACATATAGAAAAGCGGATGCTAATTCAATAACTCAAAGACTTGCTGCAAAGATGGCTAATGAAACTCCATTTATGAATGGTGAAAATAAAGGTATGAAGCCAACTGAAGCTAAACTTTATTGGATAAAAAATAACTATGATAAAGCATTTAATATATCTTTAACTAGTGGTGTATCACCTGATTATGGAACATTTAGCCACCCTGCATTTGATGCATTTAAGAAACTTAATGATGTATTACCATTTGAACAAAGAATATTAAATAAACAAGATATGAATTATATAAGAACAGGTGTGCATAGAGATAAGGTATTTAAAAAAGTAGCTAATAGTAAATATGGAAAAGATTTATTAGAAGCTGTTAGTGATTATATTGCTACAAGTGTCGCAAGAGGGACGCCAATAAAAGAACAAAATAAAGTACCATTGTCAAATGGCAAAATAATTGTACTTAATAGAGATGAATTAGAATGGCTAGGTAGCTATGCAATATATAATGAGTTATTTTTACCTAATATGAATAAAAAAGGAGAATAATTAATGGAAAAGAAAATGACTAGAGCTGAAAGAATGGCTTTAATAGACCAAATGCTTGAAGAAGATGAAAAGAAACAATTAGATACAGCATATGGGCAAGGTTTCGCTAGTGCTACAACTGCTTCAAATCCTATATCAAGAGAATGGAATAAAATGAGTAGTGCTGTTACAGATATAGGATATTACTATGATGTACTAACTGCTAAAACACCTGAAGAGAGAGCTAAAATAGCTGAGCAAAGAAGATTAGAGCAGATGGCTACTAGAGGTGTTAATGCTTCAGGATTAAATCCAGCTGATAAAGGTACAGCAGGATTAGTAGGTGATATGGCACTTGGTATTCCTGTTGGATTAGGTAGTGTTGCTACAAAGAGAGGAATTGAAAAAGGTATTAAATATGGTATTGATAAAGCTGTAAAAGGTACTGAATACTTACTTAAAAAACAAGTAAAAGATAAAGCTCAAAAAGTAGCAGACGAAGCATTAAATGAAGCAAGTGAATTGCTACTAAATAATAAAATAAAAGGTTCATTTAAAAGTAAAATAGCAGATGATGTTACAGATTTAGTAAGTCAAGGTATCGCATTTACACCTGAAGCTCAATTTGGAACAACTGAAGATGCTGATGGAAATATGAAAGCATATGCAGATAATAGCGTTAAAGGTTTCCTAATGGGACTTGGAATGAATATTGCAGGTGATACAATACTATCTCATATACCATCATCAGTTATTAGACATGTAACTGATTATAAAACTAAAAAAATATTAAGAGATGATATATCTAATTCTACATACGCTAAGTTCAATATGGAGAAAGAGGGTATAAGTGCAGTATATAACAATAAATTATTTAATGATTTCGATAACTTAGATAAAAACTCTCATATGTATAAGGCTATGGATGAGGGTGCTAGTAATCAAACAGCTATGCCTGATTACACAAATATAGCAAAAAATAAAGAAGAGTTGCAAACATACCTAGATGAGTTAGATAGTAAATATGGTAGCTATGCAGTTAAATATGGTGATGATGTATATATTAAAAATAATAAAGGTAATGAGTTAGTAGGTAAATATGTTGATGGTGATATATTAATTAACACTAAAACATCTGATATACCTGATGCTATGATTACTACAAAATATAATGGTAAAAGATTACTTGAGCCTACTGTTCATAAAGATGTTGAAAGCTATAAAAAAGGTAAACAATATAGCGAATTAAAGACAATTAGAAAAGTAGGAGATAACCTAGTTAAAGCAAATGGTAAAGCATTAAATGAAGCAGAACTAAATAAGTTAAACAATAATGAAGTGTTCAAATCTTTTGATGGAATAAAACTATCTGATAAATATACAAATCAAAATATAGTTACTCAAGCTATTGTTACACCTATGAGTAAAGAAGATATTGCAAAAATAAAAAATAAAGATATTAGAACATTGAAAGAGAAGATGAATGAAGTACCTATTAATGAAAATAAAAATATATCAGTAACATTAGAAGGTGCTACAAAAGGTAATGAGAGAGATATTAATGCTTTAGGTGTATTATTTGAAAGTGCAGAAAATGAAAAAGGTAGCAATCTGCATAAATATAAGAACTTAAATAAAGAGGTATATGAAGCTATTAAATATGCAGTTGTTAAAGATGCTAAAAACTTTAATGAAGCAAAACAAAAACAAGCTATTTGGAAAAAAACAGGGGATTATACTAAAAACTTATCAGATAGAATAGCTAATATTGCTGCTGATATCTTAGTTAAAAATAATAAAAAAGTAAATGTAGAAGATGTTAAAAAATATTTAAAAAATATAGTTGATGATGTATTTATTAAAGATAATATTAAAGTACTTACAAATGAAAAAGGTGAAGCTTTTATAGATACTAACTTTGTTATAAATCCTGAAGTATTTGATGTTGTTGCAAAAAATATTGATTTTATAGATGATACACATTACTATACTAAAACTGAATGGGAAAATTTATCTGATGATAAAAAGGTAGATATTAAAGAGTTTGGCGAATACACACCTGATGGTAAGATTGTTACACCTGATAGAGCAAAAGAGATTATTGAAAATGCTAAAGCTGAAGCTAATACAGAATACTTTATCAATAAAGAGGGTATAGAAATTGTTAGAGATTTAATAACTAAAATTAAAGAGAAGATGGATAAAAAAGGTATATCTATTGAGGGTATTAGATATGTTAAAGGTTTTGGAGATAAAACCAATAAAGAAATAAAAAAATGGTATAACAAATTAAATATAGATGAGCAAGAAGCTATTAAAGATAGTATTAATAAATTAATAGAAGACTTTAATTATATAGATAATCTTGTATTAGAAAATCCAAATGCAGATACATTGCCATTACACTTTGCAACAAAATTAGATGGTAATGGTAGAGTATATTTTAAATCATTAGTAAATCCAAAAACTAAACTAGGAAGAGTTGTATTTGTTCAAGATAAACAAAAAAGAACTATTGGTGATTTATTTAGCAATGAAAAAGATGTAATTACTGCTAAAAGAAGTATATTATCTATGATGGGTGAAAAACCTCATCGAATGACAGATGAAGAAGTTGTTACAACATGGAATACATTTAAAAGTGAACTATTAGAAAATGGAAAATTAAAAGATACATCATCTAAAAAAGGTGTAGGCAATGAGTATTTTGATGATGGAATATTATCATCATACATTATGAAAAATTTTGAAAAAATATCTAACTATGAAGATGGAGCAATAGATGCTAATACACCTTATTTTGATATTAATGAAGTAGATGGCATTAATAATGGTTTTGCTTTACAGTTAGCATATATAAACAAAAAAAATGCTAGTGTTGGACTTGGTGATGTTCCAAACAAATCACAAGATATGTATGAAACATTTGCAAATGATATAGGTAATAGACTAAAAGGTGATGGTAATGGCGTAGATGACTTTGAACTAGCAAGAAGTGATACAAAAGGGTTAGCTACTGCTGCAATGTATAATGCTTCTATTTATGAAACAACTAAATCATTAGCACAAACATTAATTAATAGCATAAAAAATACTGTCGGTAAAATAGAAGATAATACTAAAAAGAAAATGGAAGTTCTATTTAGAACAATAGATTATAAGTTCTTACAAAACAGTAATATAGATTTAGATATTGAAGTAGGATTATTAAAAACAGATTTAGAAAATGCTCATCATTTAATGTATCTTAATAGTAAAGGTAAATTAAATAAAGAAGCTCAAAATAATCTATTTATAGAAAATGATATTTATAAAAGTATAGAAAAACTTAGTGATAATCTTGATGGAAAAGAGAATGATAAAAAACTCAATGAAAAGATTAAAAATATACCATTTAAAGGTTTTGTAAAAATAGTATATAATAGAGCTAAAAAAGCACATAAAAAAGCTAAAGATAAAGGTAAAACAGAAGCATTTAGCTACTTCTTTAAAGATGAGTTAAGTAAATTAGAATATGTATATAAAGATTTATCTATTAGAGCAAAGATGAAAGGATATTTAGAATATAACGCTAGATTAACTGAGTATCAACACAACTCATTGCTACACAAATTTACTGAATATGATAATAGTAAATTTATAGATATAACTAAAAACTCAATAAAGAATGTTTTTGGTGAAGATGTAATGCAATTAAAAAGTATAATAGATACTAACCACAAATTTGCAAAATATGTATTTGCTAAAAACTATACTATGGAAAATATAGATAAAACTACTGCACTTAAATATATAGATGAATTTGCAGATATACTTGGTACTGACAAAAATATTGTTGAAAATGCTAAAAATAAATTAACTGATGGTGAAAAATACTCATTAAAAAAATTAGTTAATATTATGGCTAAAGCAGGTGCTAAAGTTGATGGAAGATTGCAACAACACTATGCTATTAGAAAAATAATACCTGTTATGAATAATCCTTTTGCAGGGACAAAAGCTGTAACAATTAAAGGATTTGCAGGATATGACAGATTACATAAAGAGAACTATAAAGATTTAACTCCTATTGGTGTATTTAATCCTAGCTATACTATATCTCATGATGCAGGTTTAATGGCAAGAGGTAGAAGTGGTGTAACAAGTATATGGGATGCGGGTATTGGTAGTGTTGATATGGTAAATGACTTTGCTAAAAATATGAACTATCAAATAAATACAATATTAAATACAGACTATGTAAAATTATTTAAAGAAGATAATGACAAACTATTTGAAACTATTGTAGGTGGTGCTGCTGATGGTGAAGTAGGATTGAATGATGTTGCTATTGACTTTTTAGCAGAACAAGAGTTGCTACAAAAAGGTAAAATAATTACTAAAAAAGGTATTGAAGAAGTTAAAATTAGAATTAAAAAAGAGTTAAGTGAATTTAGAAGCAAAACTAAAACAAGTTTTGATAATGAACTAAATAGACTTAGTGAAATGGTTGAAGCAAACAAAAAAGAGTGGAGAGAGGGTGATACTATTGCACAATACTATATAGGTGATAAACATACTACAAGTGAATATCAAAAATTTGATGTAGATGTTGAGCCTATTGATAATGGATTATATTTTAATACAAGAGATATATCTAAGAATTATCTTGCAGATGTTGAGCCACTTAAAGATGGCGAAGTTATTGTTAATTTAAAATCAGGATATAAAAAATTCACTCAAATAGATTATAAAGAGCCTGATATTAAATTTGATACTGAAACAACACAATATGTTGATGATACAGTAATGCTTTCTTTCTCTAAAAAAGATTTAAATAAACATGAAAATATAGCTAAAGTATTACATGAGATATCACATCATGTTGTTAGAAAAATGCAACAAAACAATAGTGTAGCAACAAAACAATTACAACAGTTTATACAAGAACTTATTGTTAGTGGAAAACTAAGAGATAAAGATGGAAATCAACTGATGCTTACAAATGCTGACCCTGAAGAGTATTTAGCTATTGTAATAGAGAAGTTGCTACACAATAACCTTATGGCTAATAATGCTTCACTATTTGCTAGACTTTATAAAACTAGAAATATTAAAAAGTTAATAGATGATAATAGTTTTACTGTTGATGGTAATCCAATTAACAACTTAACTGAGTTTGCTAATCTAATTAAAAAGCAAACTGATGAGGGTACTCAACAAGTGTTGCTACAAGAGTTTGATGGATTAGTTAGAAATACATATTTAATGTTTAAAGGTAATGTTCAATTACTTGCAGAGATTAATAATAAAAAGTTAAAAACAAAATTTAATTCAACTTTGAAACAAGCTGATAAAGCATTTGAAGAAAGTGGTGGTGTGTTGCAAAAAGGTTATGGATATGTATATGGTAAAATTGAACAAATAAGCTTATTAGAAGCATTTGACATTACTGATAAAAAAGAAGCATTATACTATGCACTATCACTTAAAGATGGTTTTGTTAAAGCAATAGATGATGCTACTGCTACATTCTCTAAAGAGTTTGATAGTATTAAGAAGCAAAATGGTGTAGATGAAAAAATGGATAAAGATGCAGGTAACTTCCTAATGTTAGGACTACATAACTTTAATAAATTATTCAAACAATATGATAATCATATAGATTTTATTAAAGCATTAAATAATAATGTTGAACAAGATTTTAAGACTATTAAAACTTGGTTTGAAAAACTTGGTAATAATGATATGCTTAAAGAGCTAGAAAAAACATTAAGCAATGAAGCTCATGGAGTATATTCGCAACAAAATGTTATTAATACTAAAATAAACACAATAGTAAATAAAATGATTGATGCAGGTATTTTGGATGCTACAAATAATATGCATTATAAAAATATGCTACAAGCTTATGCTCAAAAAAGAGTTACATACTACAAACTAAATGGAAGATATAAGGGTATAGATGAAAAATATAGAATTACTGTATTAAATGAAGATAGTCTTAAAACAGATATGTATAAAAAATCTCTAGGAAGAATTTTCTCATCTAAAAATAGAAATGAAAAATTTGGAAACTACTTAGATATTGTTACACATTATCATAAAAAGTATAGAAATGATGCTAACTTATTTGGTGTTAATCCTGCACTTGAAACAACAAGTACATATTTAGTTGGTATTAAAGCTAAAGATTTTAAAGGTAGTAAAAAAGATAGTGTTGGTGAAGTATATATTGATGGTGAAAGATATATTGTAACAACTAGAGATAAGAGCGAATATGTAATGGGCAAACAAGGTAGTAATATTTTAAATATTGGTAATGATGAACATATGCAAGGTGTATATAAATTTAAAATTAAAGGTGATAAAGTTAAAAAGTTTATTAATCCTAGCTCACTTAGATTATCAAATAATAGAATAGATAGTAAAGCTTCTACTATGTTAGCAAGAAATTTTTATTATCAACATAGAAAAACTCAAGAAGCAAATTTATTATTAATGCAATATAATCAATTAAAAGAAGCAGGAATACTACTAACTGCTGAAGAGATACCATTAGATGAGATAGATAATTATATTAAGCTACCTGAGAAAAATGGTATTAGTAAAATAGCAGGACAATTATATGTCCCTAGAAAATATGAGCATTATTTTGTTGGCACAAAAGGATTAAAATATGGAAAAATAATAGATGATGTATTAGGTAATAATGATTTAGGTAAATTTGTTAAAGGAATGATAAAACTTACATTTGAATTAACTAGGGTATTAAAAGGTACTATACTTGTAGCACATGCAAGTAGTTATATTAACTCATTTGTAGGCTCAATGATTATACTTAATGCTCATACTAAAGGAAAAAGTAATCTTTATGTAGCAAGAGCTAGAAGCTTATTTAAAGAGTATAAAGAATTAATGAATAAAGTTATAGAAGCTGAAACTAAACATGGTGATAATTCAGTAGAGTATAAAACTGCATTATCTAAGTTAGAACAACATAAATTACATAATGCTTTTAGACATGGATTATCAAGTACAATTCGTTCATCTGCTATGCATTTAGGAGTATATGAAGAGAATTGGATAGTACAAAAGATTAATAAGATTTTTAGAGATGATAGAGCAGGTGAAGCATTTAAATTTGTTACACTTAATGAGAATACACCTGTTGGTTCTAAACTAGGTGAGTTCTTCGATGGTACAGAAATGTATCCTAAACTAGCATTGTATTTACATGAGTTAGATAATAATGGTGGTGATTATGAATTAGCTATCAAAAAGGTATTAATGGCATTTCCAACTTACTATAATATTAATAAATACCTAGCTGCATTTGATGAAATTAGTCCATATACTAAATACTTCTATAACATACCAAAAATGATAGGTTATGCAGGTATTCAATCACCTATATCAACAGCAGTTGCAGCAAGTATTATTCCTGCATTAACATATATGAGTTGGGATGATAGTGATGAGAAAAAATATGAATGGTATATTGAGCATGGATTTGCAAAAATAGGAGATAGTGCGTATTATGCTTATAATTTAAATCCATACTCAATACCTATGGATTGGGAAAAAGATAGTTTATTAGACAATATATTCTTATATAATGTAATTCATAAGATGAGTTTTAAACCTGATTTAAATCCATTTGTAGATTTAGAAGCTAAAAATTAAGTAAGGTATTTACCTTACTTGTAGATTTTCATCAGTAGTAGTTCCAAGTATTTGGAAAGGTTTTATTAGTAGCAATTTACCCATATCATCAAACTCAATAGTAGTTCCTACATATTCATCTATAATAACTAAATCACCCTCTTTAACAACTTTGCTAGTAGTTTTAATTACTCTAGCTAATTGTTTAGGTTTTTCTTTTTTATCTATAATTATTTTCTCATTTGTACCTAATGGTTTAACTAATACTCTTAATGGTCTTGGACTAAACTCTTGTACTGTCATTATGGCTTCCTTTGTGTATGTTTTATTTTATCTTCATTGCTACACTTTTCATTTGCTGTAATCTTTAAATTTAACCCTTTCCATAGATATCCTATAAAGAAGAATATACCTGCTAATACAAATATACCTACTATTGCATCAAAAATCATTTGTTATCCTTTCTACTTAATTTGATTTGTAGCAACTCTTTGTGCTTTTCCCATATCTTTTTAGCTAATTGTCTAGCCTCTTTCTCACTTTCTTTCCACTTTTCATATTCATCTTTAGGTAATTTTTTCTCAAAGATAGATAGTTTTACTTTATATAGTTTAAATCTGCTAATGCTTTTTCGTTTAAAAACTTTAACATTATCATTTAAACCATAATTAATAAATCTATCTATCAATTCAAGAACAAATGCTATAAAATGAAATTGCTTTCCATTAAAAATATTTTGCATAATCTTTTTTTTCTCTGACCACTTAATTAATTCTATTTCAAAATTAGATAAATTATGAGCTAAAAAGAAGAAATTAATATCTGATTTTATTGCTTTTAAAGCATCTTGAAACATATCATCTTTTTCTTCTTCTAATACCTGCATATGGGTATAAATTATAAGTAAAATCAATTTTCTAAAAATGGTTTTTCTTTCTCCATTACTTAATTTGGTAATCTTATTAATCATTTTGAATTCCTTATATATCTAATACTCTATACTCTCTTGAAATCTTTTTAAACAACTTAAAAACTCAAGTTCGTTACAAGGTTTTAATTTATAATAGTTTTTATTATTTTTTGAAAAAGTTGGATTAACATCAGTACAATAATATTTATTTTTCTTCTCTACTAATTTTTTTAATAAATTATATACTGAATAAGATTTAATATTCTTATTTTTACTATATACTGTTTTTCCATTTCTGATACTTTCTATTGCATATATTTTAGTCATTTAATACCCTTTTTCTAACTTCTTTCATTTCAGCTGCATTAGTTAATAGTATAGCTTTCTTATCTCTAACTCTTCTACTATTTCTAGCCATATCTCTAGCTTTTAACCAATCAGCCATATCATACCCACAACCTGTCTTGTAATTATCAAATATGCTTAAATATGCTGCTTTTTCTACTGTCATTTTAATTCCTTTATTTTAATTTCTAAAATGTTATCATCTCCACTAAGAACAGTAGGATTTATAATTATTCTATTTTTATCATCATCTTTTATATAGCCTAACTCTGTGAAGCAATCTTCTATAATTTTAAGTGTTGGAACAGCTATGTTTATTGCATCAAATTTTCTATTACCTTTTCTATGCAAAGTGGCTTCTATCTCAATAGCTTTCCATTTTGTAGCAACTTGTTGTTCTAAATACCAATCTTTTATAAGTGCTTTTAAGTTTTGTTTTATTTTTTTTCTAACAGCCCAATGTACTCTATTCCATACATTTGCACTTACTAATTGATTTTTATATTTAGGGTATGGAATATGTAATACCATATCAGAAAGCATCACATAATCTTTCAATCGTAATCCAATCTTCAATAGTTGTTGTATCACCTAATATATAAACATCAAAAGTTGCTACATATCCTACTTGTTTTGTTTTACCATTTTTATCATCAATATACATAGGTGTTATATCTATTTTTGATTTACCATTTTTTTCTTTAGTTGTTATAAAATATCTATCATCTATTAATTCTCTTACTTTATTTTCTAATGTTTCATCATTTTCTAATGTAAATTCTTCATTCTTTAACATTACATCATGCCAATAATTTTTATCTAATATTAATTCTTCATCTGAAATTATGTATTTCATAACTAATCCTTTACCAATCTAGTTGTTTATTGTCATTATAATATGCATTACATACATTTTTATAACTACAATATAGCTCACATTTACTAGGCTTCTTGTTACTATCTTTTGTTGTAATAAAGCCATACTTTGTTTTACTATCACATGCTTGTGGCAATTTAACATCTATAATATTATCATTTGCATCAAATATTAAATATGGCTCAATACTATGTAGTTTATCTGTGATAATCTCTACTACTTCACTTTCACTTAATATTGGAACATTTAATATTTTATAATCAGGCTTTTTAGTTTTACTCTTGTAATCCCAACCACCATCTTTAAATATAAAAAATAAACTTAATGTATCAACATCTAATTTTTCTTTTGATAAAAACTTATAAACATTTAATTGTAATATATAGTCATGTGTATAATCACCTTTTTCTATTGCTTCTTTTAACTTTTTATATGTATTGTATTTAGTAGTTTTAATATCATATATTACTCTATCTTCAATATCATATAAATCTAATGTACCTGTTATTTCAAAATTATGAAACTCACTTATTGTTACACTAAAATCTAATTCACTTTTATATCTTTCTTTTGGTAGCAAATCTTCCATACCTTTATGAATTAAACTACCTATTGTTTGTTGTCCGAAGTCATTGTTTATACTACCATGAAGAAAGTTCATAAGTAACTCATATTTTCCCATACCTATTTGAGAAGCACTTAATCTCTTCTCAAATGGTTTTCTATCATATTTAAGTGCTTCTAAAATATCATTTATTAACATATCTCTCTCCTATTGCTACACAGTTGGAACTACCAACTGCTAATTTTTTCTTTTTTTTCTTTAGATAACTCTTTTTTTTCTTTCTTTTTTTTAGGAATTTTAGCTTTAGCAATAGCTTTATTTGTTTTTTCAATAAACTCTTCTAGTTCATCTTTACCAATATTTTCACATCTTGCTTCACTAAACTCTGCTTTCCAATCTTCATTATAATCATCCCATTTCTTTGTAAATGCTACATAAAATGGTTTCTTAATGAAATTTGGCATTGCAGCAACAGTTCTTTTTTCACCAAATACATCTTTTTGTGTCTCAACAATCTCATTTAACCATCTATTTAATATCTCTTTTATTTTTTCTTTTTGATGTTCATCTTTTGTATCTAAACACTCTATTGCAGCAACAATACTTCCTAATTGATACCATGCAGGAAGTTTTTTAGTGTGTTCTTTATTATTTTTATCTTTATAAGTATAAGTTGTTTTTTGTCCTTTTTCTATTCCACTTGTTAAATAAAATTGTTTATTTTGCTTCCCTAATACTTCTCCTGTTTCAGGGTCAATAAGTTCAAATTCTAAATTTACATATTTAGCTCCACCTTTACTATTATCTCCGCCTTTACTTTCTGTACCATATGCGTCAGTAATAACAGTTTTAAATACACCAAATTTTTCCTCAAATCCCTCTCTAACCTTAGTTGCTTCAAAATCCCAATCATTTGTAGTGTCTATAAATGCCATTTTTGCTCCTTTTATATTTAATTTGTAAAGCTCACTATGGCAAAGTGAACTTTATTAATTAAATCAAAATAAGAACAAAGGTGTTGTTACACACCATATGTTCTTCTATCTACCATCATCCATGCTCTAAAATATCTAGGATTTATTTTTACATCTTGTTCTACAAAATTAGCTATATCATCTTGAAAAAATGTAGGTACTAAATATTCTCCATATTTATTGTTACCATATGGTGCATTAATTCTTATCCAATTATTATCTTTTATTTTCTTTATTTCTCTGATATTTCCTAAACCATCTTTTATTGTTATAATTTCACCAATCATAATCTATCCTTTAGTATCTATCATCTAAAAAATGTATGCATCCAAAATTTTCATTTACTTGCATATCTCTTTTAAATTTTTTGTCTCCAATTACTATCTTTTGAGTATTATTAGTATTAACACATGTTCTATCTTTTGTAAAGCTTACACAGTTAATACATTTAATATTATTTAATTTTTCTTGTATTTCATCTATTAAATGTACTGCGTCATTGCCACATTCAATAGCATAAAAACTATCTTTTAATTTATCTAAATTAATCATAATCTATCCTTTCAATTACCCCTTTATCTTCAAGATATTCAATTAGTTTCTCTTCGTTTGCTACACTATCTTTTGTAACAATCTCTTGAGCATATAGCTCATCATCAATACCACTATCTAAATAATTTACATAGATTTCAGGATAATACTCGAACTCTGAGTATTTCAATTTATCATGGTCTAATTCTTCTTTTAAAAATTCATTTACTTTATCTTCTACAATACCTATAATCATTAATAATGCCTGATATATAAGTATATTTATATCAGTACATAATGTTTCATTGCTATCTATATCAATTATGTGGTTTTCACCTCTTTCTATCAATTCCTCTTCATCTAAATCCCATTCATTTATTAAATTATCTAAAAATTTTTCATCTAAACTTTTCCATCTTATAACATAATCTCTAATTGCCATCTTTAATCCTTTTTAATATAATTTTTAAAAAATTCTTTTAAATGATTTTCAAAATCTATCTCTATTGGTTGTAGCAACTGTCCTGTTCTATCCTTTTCAGGCACTGCAACTATCTTACCTTCTTGCTTTTCAAATCTAAGAACAACATCATACAATGCAGGTACAAACTCTACTGTCTTTTTACCATCCAATAATGGTTTAAATACAGTTTTATAGTTCTCTTCTACTGCATCTTCTAGTGCAATAAGAACTACATTAATTCCTTGTATATCTCTAAAAGATTTAAGTATCTTTAAAAGTCTATTACTTAACTCTCCCCACATCTTTAATGCTCTCTTATCATCTCCCCAAAACTCATCTTGTTGCAACTCATCTAAAACCATATTGCTAAGCTCTGTAATACTATCAATAATAACAGTATCAAAGCTATCTTTATTCTCTATTAGATACTGATACGCTTCTCTAACTTCAGCAATATTATTAGGTGTAGCAACTGTTATTTTGTTTTTAGCATCTTGTAATGTTCTATGCCCTTTTTCTAAACTAAGAATAAATGTTCTACCTGTTGCTACACCTACTCTTGTATTATGTGTGATATTAAAACCATCTGTTATATATAGTCTATTTTTTGATGATGTTCTTATGCACCTCATTTTTGCATTTTTTACTTTTTTTACTGATGTTAATTTTTTCCATTTTCTCTGTAATTTGTGCGCACCAACATTGTATCTATTTTTATGTTTTTTGCTTTTAAATGGTAGAGTATCACCTTTTTTTATTTTAAATGTAACTACATATATATATTGGCTTTTAAAATATTGATTACTTGGTTGCTTCTTTTTTTTGTAAGAAACAATATAACTAAGACTTCTAGCTAAAAATAAAAAATCTTTCATTAGTTTTTCTGATGTTGTTGAAAAAGTTATTACACTATATTTGTTTTTCTCGTTTTTTCTGCAACTAACTGAACCATCAGTGTCTATTAGACCGCATAACAAGTCAAATCTATTTTTTATGCTATCAAATAAGTAATCATTAGGTATAAATTTTTCGTTACTTTTTTTACCATTTAATTTTAATCTTACAAGCTCTTGAAAGAGTTTGTTTTTTAAACATTTATCTGTTTTATGTGTTATTCTATATGAATAGTTTTTGTCGCTATTTTTTGACACAATGTAATTGTCGCCAAGTTCTTTCTTTACAGCTTCAACAATATAGTCTTCACTTGTTGAAAAATGGATACAGTCTTTTTTTGCTATCCAACCATCTCCAAGAAGAATACCAAGTAAATATGGAGATATTATATGTTCTTTTTCTCCAAAATCTATTGGTTTTATTGTTGGAAATCTAAAATTTTTTATTCCCCTCTTAATTATAGAACTAAGCGTTAGTACTGACTTTATCCATATCAATTTTCCTCTTTTATTTTTTGTTTTCCTATATACTTCAAATAAATGGTCATCATTGCAGTTCATTGTTGAACCATCGTCAAATGTTAATTCAAAATTTTCTATTTTACCTTGTTCATATATGCCTTCTACTTCACAAATTTTCCCAAAATTATTAAAAATTTTATCACCTCTTTTTAGTTTTCCCATTTTGACAAAACCATTAGGTGTTAAAACTTCAGAATAATATGGTTGTGCCTTCATTGAACCTTGTTTCCCATAAATTAATACCTTTAATCCACCATCAGTTAAACTATCTTTTAATTCTTGTATCTTCATTTACTCTCCTTTAGTTGTTCAATTTTAAAATTAATTTTTTCCACCTCTAACTCAAAAACATCTCTCATTAAAGTATTTTCAATTAATTGTTCTATCTTTTTTCGTTGTGCAAGTAATTGTGCTAATTCACTATTTTTATCACCTCTAAAATATCCTCTAACTTTTTTAACTTTTGCAATACCATCTTTATTGATTGTTCCAAATTCTTCTTTTGGATACCACTCACTTAACTCTTTTGCTAAAGCTTTATTTTCCTCTAAAGTTTGTAGCAACTTTTCTTCTAATATATTAAAAGCTTTAATATACTCTAATTTCCATTTTAATGCTTCATTACCTGTTAAACCCATAACAACTAATGAAAAACCATCTCTTGACATTTCATAATATTTATTTGTTTTTCCGCTATTGTCTTTGTATTGTTTTTTAACGAATAATATACTGTCCTTAAAATTAAGGTCAGTATCTTTAATATTTTTTAAAATATTTTCTATTCGCTGAATAAAATTATCATGTCTTTTACCAAATATTTCAGCAACTACTCTACTATCTGCAACAAAACTGTATTTATCTAATTTTAAACCTAACTTTTGTATCTTCATTTATTATCCTTTAATTGTTCTTTAATTGATTTACTAATCTCATTTGCTCTTATATGTAATTCTGCAAAATCACAAAAACCATCATAATTTTGCTGCATATATTCTGCAAACTCTTTAGCACCTATGTTTAATGCAATATAATCCATTATTGCATAATTAGCATTGTGTGGATTACTTTCTATTTCTTGTAGCAACTCAAGTATGTTCATTGTTTATCTCCTTAAATAGATTTTTTAATACTTTTGCTTCTTTTTGCATTTTATCTGATGGCTTAATTGGATTAGTAAATAAATATATACTAACAACTAAACTTGCAACCATCCCAATTTCAATGCCTGCAACACTACCACTTGTTAATATTAAAATTACAATCAAAAGAACAAGGTCAAGTATTGCATTTATAATATCCATTTTTCTTGCTTTATGTAATATTATAAGTAAGTTAAATGCCATTGCTATACCTGCTATTATCTCCATTTAACACCCCTCATCAATTATCTCAATACTATCAATGCAGGTTTCCTCTAATATTAAATCTCCACACTCTTCCCAATCTGTTGCATATTCATAAATAATATCACTATCATTTACACCTTTTTCTTTTAATTCCTTATACTTTTCCTCACTTATTGTTAATTTAGTTTTATATTTAGCACTATGTTTCTCTAATACATTAAATACTACTTCCATTATTTACCCCTCTACTATTTCAATATCCAATAGTTTCTCATTAATTATTGAACTACATTCACCGCAATATCCACCAACTATTGTTACAAACTCATTGATTTCTACACTTTTTGCTTCCCATTCAACTATTTCAACATCATTGCCACACATAGGACAAATTGAAATAATATTTTCACCACTAGGCTCATAATTAATTTTTCCATTTTCATCTCTTCTTACTGTATCCATAATCTCTCCTTTTTATTCAAATCTATATAGTGTTACATCACCAAAACTATCTAACTCTTCTAAAGCATTTATTTCATTTTGTATTGTTTCATCTAAATAGTAATATTCTTCATCTGAAACAGTTAAAATATACTCATCATAATCATTTTTGTATATTTTTAAATTATGCCATTTAAAAGCAAATTTATATTCTTCATCATTATAAATAATGAAATCTAAATCATTTTTATTATTTAGAATAAAATCTAAATCTTTCATAATCACTCCTTTAAAGTTAAAATTTGTGAAAAAATCACAAAAAGAACAAATAAAAATTATTTAAAAGCACTTCTCATCATAGTTTTATCTATTTCTTTTGTATTAAGTGGTTCATAACCTATATCTCTTAATTTATCATTTATCCTATAAATTATCTCTCTTGTTTCTTCTTTAGATTTAAATTCTGATAATCTTCTAGTAGCCCAATGTAATGCATCATTTCTCTTACCATTAATTGCTACATGAGATAATACACTAGTTGTGATACCGTTTATTCTATTATCTTCATCAAAGTTTGCAACAACTTTTATCACTCTTCTTACTTTCTCTTCAGTTTTAGTTTCAGGAATACAACATATTGGGTCAAGTAATTCTCCTACATTTTTATATAGTTTTGCATCAGGATTACTAAACCATAATCTACTCATTTCTACTGTTGAATAATCTATTTCATTTTTTATTCTAAGTAGTGTAGCAACATTTCGTACAAACTCTTTATATCTATTTACATCTAAATTAATTACTCTTTTAAGTGGTAATATAATTCTATATCTATCTGCAATAATACCTTTTTTCTCTTTTTGATGATTTCTTGTTGTATAAATTATATAAGTATATGGTAATAATAATGCAATAGCATCATCTAATAATAAACTATCGTCTATATCAAATGCTATTACATTAAATTCAGGTATAACATTTTTTTGTTTTCTAGTTCCATTGTAATGTACAAAACTAAACCAATCAACTGTACTTGTTACAAGTGTTTCTATTGTTTTACCATTGCTACCAAAAAACTTAGATATTATATTTTTTGTTGTTATTCCCTCTTCTTTTTTCCCATCCATATTTACGCTTACTATTATTTCATCTAAACTGCTATCCTTTAGTGGCATAAGATGAACCATCATATCTGTTATTTTTAATTCATAATTATTTCTGTAAGCATACTCTTTAAGCATTTCTATTTGCTCGTTTAACTGTGTTTTTGTAAGTTTGATACCTAACTCATCAAGTAGCTCAGTTTTAAATTTAGATTTAACTATTTTTAAATGCTCAAACATCTTCATATACGGTTGCTTTGGTTTTATGATAGATACCAAATGTTTATCACTTATATTTGCTAATTTGATAGCTTCTAAAACATCTTTTTCTTCTACTTTCATATGCATATTTATTAAAGCAATAATTGCACTAACTCTTAAAACTTTATCTACATTGCTAACTCTAATATTATTCCAATCAGTTGGTTTATTATTAAAATCTTCTATTAGCTTTTTACGATATGCAATTAGCCTATTTTTAGCTTCTTTTGTTAAAGTAATAGTAGATGTAGGGTAAGTCCTAATATGCTCTAAAATTGGATTAAATAACTCATCTAAAGATTGTGTAGCAACTTTGTCTATCTCATTTATTTTATCTAGTTTAACATTTATAATAAATGCTCTTCTTGCAAAACCTGTCTCTAATGTTTCTACTAGGCTATGATATTTATTGTCATCTCTTTCAAACGGACTAAGTGTGCCAAATAATAATGAATTTGTTGGTAAATTTTTAATAGGTGGATATTTTTCATTAACATTTATACTACCCATTGAGCTACCATCTTGCCACAATTTAGTAATAAAATCAGTTATTTGTCTATTCATAACTGACCCAAACTCATTTTCTACTATATTTAAACTTCCTTTTTCAATATTTTGCAAGAAGTTCGCTACACGCATTGCTCCAAATAGCGTACCTAATAAAGGTATTTTATAAGCATTTGGAATAATACTATTTTCATTTTCTGTAAATTTATTTTTATTAATTATTTCTATATAGTATTGAAGTGGCTCTAAAGCATCTTCAAATACTTTTAAAGATAAATCTTTTCCTACACCACTTCTACCAAAGGTAATACCTATAAAATTAATATAATTATCTTCAACTTTTAATCTTTTAATTCCTATAACTGAAGCAACAGTAAAAAGTAGTGAATTATATAACACTTCTTCATTTATCTCTTTACCTATCTTTGCTTCAATATTATCTTTAGCAACTTGTAGTATTTTTCTATAAAGCATTATCTCCCCTTTCAATTATTTCTAATACATCTTTTAATGTTTTAGCCATAATATTTATTTTAATAGAGTTTCTACCAAGATGTATTGCAACAGTATCTATTAATTGTACTGTCCTCTTAAAACCTGAATATTTAATTTCAAGCCCTAATTTATTTTTAACTCTTTCTCTATAATACATTAAAAATAATCTTTTATCTCTTCTAGTTCTTAACTTATTTATATTATCTTTAAGATAGTCTAAATCATTTAAAAAATCTTGTAGCAATTCTTCATATCTATCTACAAAACAATCTACATCTATACAATTACCTTTTATCCATAAATAAATATCAGGATAATCATATGATAATTTTTGAATACTCCTTTCACTTAATCTTAATCTAATAGCTGCTTCTTTTTTAAAATATAAACTATTAGTGTAATTACTACTGCATAAGTTTATATAGCTATTTAGTACATCAAAAATATATATTAAATTTTTATATGTTTGCGGACTTTTAAATGGTGCAACATGTTTTCTATGTAAGAACAATTTAATTTTCATTAAACTCATACCTGTTGTTTTAAGCATCTTATTAAGTACAGGTTTATTAAGGACAATAATTCTAAGTTGAGCTAAAGCTGTTTGTTTTTGAAAATGTAATTCATTAGCTAATTTAATATATTCATCAAATAAAAAATCTCTTTTTAATTTTCTTTTTCTAGTTCTTTCTAAAAATAATCTATAATAGAAATCGTCTTCATTTAGTTCATTCTTAGCTGCCCATTTCATTAATCTTAATGTATTGACTTTTACACTCATTTATAATCCTTTGTAACAATTAAAAAGGTATTTCTTCTTCATCAATATCAAATTCATATTTAATTTCATACCCATCTTCATTACCATATTCTATTAAATTTTCTAGCATAGTTATCTTATTTTTCCAAAAACTTTCTTCTTTAATCCAATCAAATGTAAATCTAAGTGATACGAATTTATTACTTCTTTTTATGCTTCCTTTAATAAGTCTTTTCATAATATATACCCAAGTATCATATAATTCTTCATAAACTAATTGCTTATCATTTTGAACTGCTAATTCTTCATATTTTTCTAAATACTCTTTATATGGTTCATATATCCAATGTACTCCACCTAATGTAATTTTTTTCTTATTAGTTGAAAACTCTATACCTAGTTCATTCGCAATATACATTGCAATAATAAATAGATTTTCTAATATATCTTCATTATTAAATATAAGCATTAGTTCTTCTAATTCCATATCTTCATACGATTTTTTCTTTAATCTTTCATACTCTTTTATAAGTATTTTAATTTCAGATATGACATCTGTATCGACACCTTTTGTAGCACCTATCAGTTGTTTTTGCTTCTTTTGTTCTAATAACTTTTTTCTATTTTCAGGTATAGGCTCTAAATGCTCAAACTCATCAGTACCATGCCTTTCAAGGTTTCCTACTGCATCAATCCACATACCAAACTCTTTTAGTTCCATTTTACGGCGTAACCTACCTACACGCTGATAAAAAGTTCTATCACTTGTTGTAGGTCTTAAATCTACTCCTACTAATACATCAGGAACATCAAATCCAATAGCCAATTTAGATACAGATACTAAATGTCTAATCTTTCCATCTCTAAACATTTGTATCATATTTGTATTGTAACTATCTTGATTTTTGCTATGCACTGCAACTGCCTGTTCTTGAAGTGTTGTTACAGGTTTATTTGTCAAAAGGTCATGTTCATAATTTACTATTATTTCTTCTTTTGGAACAATCTCATTAATTAATTTTGTTACCTCTTCGCAATGCTCAATGTTGCTACAAAACCAAATAGTTTTGCAATCTTTAACATCTTTATATCCATCATATCCTTTATTTAATACTTCTCTAATTATTCTCTCATCATATTTACTTACTATTCTATAAGCATCATCATCAGATATGTATCTTTTTTTTGCTATTGTTTCATTTGAACTTGTAGCAATATCATTTGTAGCAGATGTTTTATAAAATTTAATTGGCGATAAATAGCCCTTTTTAACTAATTCGGTAGTTGTTACAGTTTCAATTACATTTTCTCTATTAGGAATATAATATCCTTTTTCGTCCCAAGGTGTTGCACTCATACCAACAATAACATTAGGGTTGATGTTTTTAACTACTTTTTCCCATCTCTTTTGTCTGCTATTATGATACTCATCTTTAACTAATATATCATAATGTGTAGCAATCTCTCTAGCATATGCAGTTTGCTCCATAATAATTGCTACACGATTATTTACTAATTTTGTATCTTCATAATCTGCTTTTATAATTAATGGATTTGTATTACAATGCTCTCTAATTGTATTTTGTAACTGCCATATAAGCTCACTTATTGCAACAGTAATAGCAATGGATTTTCCTTTTTCTAACGCTCTATTAACCAACTCTGCTGCAACTAATGATTTGCCAAAACTAGTAACAGCATATAAACACATTTCTTTACTTCCAAAAGCTATATTTGCTTCAATCTTCTCTATTGCTTCTATTTGATAATCTCTTAATTCCATAATATCTCCTTTATGTTTTGATTAATTTACTTTAAAGAGGCATAGTTGGTAAATCTTGAAAGGTAGGTTAATTAATAAAAATAAATATTTTATAGGAGTATGTCTATGATTATTAATACCAAACTATACCTCATTAAAATAAACTATAAGTTATGAGATTATAATACTATCTCATAACTATCAGGCACATTTTGACCTGTATTTTTAGTTATTATTAAGATACCTCTATTTTTTAGTTCATCTATTGCCCTTTTAACACTTTTTTTGCTAATACCTACTAAATCACCTAATTTTTTTTGACTAATTTTAATTTTGTTTGTATTATATTTATGCGAATAAAGAACAAAAAAAGTATATAGCTTAAAATAATATGGGTTTAAATCAAAATTTTTATTTAAATTGTTAATTATTAAATCTTCCATTATTCCCATCCTATTTCACCTAATTTTTCTCTAATATTATTTAGTTTATCTAAATCTATATAGCTATATATTTGTTTAAGTTTATCCAAATACTCTTTATTCTCATCTATTTTTTTCAAACCATCTTCTAATGATAAATCATAATAATTATCTAATACAAATTCTCTAACATTAAAATCATATTCAGCATACCATAGATAATCAGATAATGTATATGAGAATATCCAACATTTTAAATCATTTGGAATAACTAAGTCATCTTTATCAATATAGTCAATTAACTCATAATCAGATGATAGATGTTTTTTCTTATAAAATAAACCATCTATTTTATATATTAACTTATCATAACCATCTAAATCTGTATTTTTAAGCATATCTACTATATTTAATATATAATCAAACTCTACCTTTTTACCAAATCTTGATAATTCAATTTTTGTATCTGCATTAACTACATATATATCATCACCTCTAGTAGTCTTTTTATTTAATGGTATATAGGCTAATTTTATATCTTTGATATTTATTTTGATATCTAAATCTTTTAATATTTCTTCACATTGTTTTATTTTTTCATTAATCATTCACAATCCTTTAAATCAAATAATTTTGCGCCCCAATTATCAGTATAAACTAATATTTTTGTTTTACCATCTATATTAGCTATACCATAATCTACATATATTGTGTTGTTACACTCTATACTTAATTTTAAGTAATCATCATTTAAGCTAAATAACTTAATAATTAATAAAAATAGTGCTACAAGTAGTGTAACAATTAATATTGTTTGAATATATACTTTTGTTTTACTTTCACTCATTATTCATTCCTTTAAATGTTTTTTCTAATTCATCTTTTGTAACAACTTCTATTTTAATATTGTTTTTATCAATAAACTCTTTTAAATCTCTAAATATACTTATTTTTTTATAACTAAGATATCTAACTGTTAAATTTTTTACAAAATCTGAGTCAGCTAATGCAATAATATTAATAGATAAATCATGTGAACTTTCAAAATATTTTAGTAGCAAGTTCGTAAGTATAAATATATCTTGTATATTATTTTTTGCACCATAAATATAATGTATCATTGCATATAATTCATCATCAGTTAAAATAATTTCATCTGCATTAAGTTGCTCAAATAATCTACCTTGCTTTACGATGTCATCAAACCTAATATTATTATTTATTAGATTTTCACTTATTTTAATCTCATCTATACTTCTCATATCTCACATCCTTTACATAAGTCAATAAATTGCTTATCTGTTATTGTTCCATTTTTTAAACCTTGTAGCAATTCGCAAGTAGGATTACTCTCAATATCTTTAAAGTAATAACCAAATAAAGAAGCAAAATCATATTTATCTTTAGTAATACTTGTATATTTTAATTTTGCTAATGTTATTTCTGTTTTTAATATAATATTAAATCCACTAGATAATCCTTTTAATGTTATAAACGCATTTGATATATCATCATCAACTAATTCTTTATATTCCGCTGATACATCAACTGACCATCCAAGTGTTCTGTTTGTATGTTCTTTTTTTCCATTTATATATACATCATACTTTCCATTATGTGTTGGAATTGCTTTAAATATACTCTTTTCTTTATCAGTTAAACTTCTAGTACGACTAGAAGTATCAATAAGTTTAAAATCTTTTTTCATTAATATGCTTAGAAACTCACTAGGTGTTAAATCTTCTCCATATATCTCTTGTATGTATCCTATAATATCACTTAAATAGTCAAACTCTAATATTTTCATCTCTCTCCCCTTAATTCATCTAAATAAGCTTCTAATTCATCATCCATATAAGCTTTAATAAGTTCATTATTAAACTCTACTTCTTCATCACTATAAGCTAATACTTCATTTATTAATGTATCAACTTCATCTACTGTCATAAAAACAGCATCAGTATCCATTAAAGCATTAATTGCTACAACTATCTCTCCCACTAACATCATATACTCCTTTTTATAGTTTAAATTGTTTATTATTTAATAAAAAACAAATATGTTCAGCATCTTTTTTAGTAGCAAATGGTACTTCTTGAGATATAACTCCTTTATTCCAATCAGCTACATACTCATTTTTTACTCCATCTTTTTCTTTATATATAATGTAATATTTTTTATTTATACTTGGAATAAACCCTCTGCTATCTTTACATTCTTGGTCTCGTAATGCTAATAACTTTGTATATTTAGTAATCTGTTTTAACGCTTTTGTAGCAATATCTGCATCATCTCTTGTAAGTCCATTTTCAATAGTATAATCACTTATTCTTGCATCTATAAATTCTTTATCGTCATCTATTATATTGTCATTTAAACAAATAAGATATTTATTTTCTCTTAACTCCACTTTTGGTTTTTGTGGTAATTCAAAGTTTATTTCATCCAAAAATAGTCTCTGATTGACATACTTTGGATTATAATATATGTTTTTCCCATCAAAATCATATTCATTTGTAAATCTATTATCAAATTTAACCTTTATTTTCTTATTATCTTTAATATCTACTACTTTTCCATATCTATGTTCAAAATCCCATACCCTATCACCAACTTTAATATCATCAAAATAAGCCATTTTTTTATCCTTTTATCTATTTTGTTTTATTTCTAAACTATTAATAATTATCTCTTTTTCTTGTAGCAACTCTTCTAATTCATATATCTTATCTTTTAACTCACCAATCTTTTCTTCATATTCATTAGCTAAGTTTAATAATTGGCTATTTGCAGCATCTCTCATTTTAGAATTTGTTTCTCTAATTTCTTCAATATATTCTTCAAAATAATCTTTATATAATTCATCAATAATTCTTTCGAATAAAGTCTCATTATTTTCTGCTAGATAGTCATAATAAGCTCTATTCATTTGACTAAATACTTCTTCTATACCATTTTTAATACTACTTATATTCCCATCAATAATAGGACAAGTAGCATTAAACTCAAAATCCAAATTAGCCATATTTAACCTCCTATTTAATTTATGTATTTAGCTCTCTGTTAATATCATCTAAAAATTGTCTATATAGTTTAGACATATTTGATTTATCTCTAATCTCTTGTAGCAACTCTAATTGTATAGGTATATTAATTGCAAACTTACAATCTGTATATTTAATATTCCTAATATGTTTTTTGTATCTTAGTTTGTTACAAGCATAATGCTCAAATGTTTTTTTAACATTTATATCTTTACCTAATAACTCTTTGTATATTAGATACAATCTATATGGTACTCTAACACTTGTATAGACTGTATTTTTACTCTTCATAATCAGCATAGCATACTCCTAATCTGTTTTTATTTTTTAAGTGCTAAACAAATAACACTCTTTTTCTTTATCTTTACTCTGTTGCAACAACTGTTACAAGCTTCAGGCACAATATCCATACAATCTAAAAAAGGACATTTGATACCTTTTTTAACCTTTACCTTGTGATTTATTAAAATTTTAAAACCTCTCTCAACATATCCCATTTTAACCCCCTTTCAAGAATAAAATAAAGTCAAAAAAAGAACAAAAGAGATAAGATATATAAGAAATATAAAAATAAGAAATAAATACAACAAAGTATTGTGTAGCAATCACTTGTTACCACATCATCCTCTTTTGTTTAATTTGTCATATATCTTTTGATGTAATGTTTTATTGCTACTAATTTCCTCTTCTATCTTGTTTTTTATTAGTAGCAACATCTCTTCTCCATATTTTTGTTGAATATTAATAAGTATATTGTTTGCAATATCTTCTATGTTTGTATCAGTTTGTTCTTTAAAATACATCTCTTCTTTTAATTCATTTTTCTTTTTTAAAGCTAATGAATACAGCTTATCTAAACTTCTTGTAGCTTTTACTTTACCTTGTTCATCAGTATATTTAAGTAACTTTCCACTAAATAACATTGCAAGTGTTTCATCACCACCTAAATATTGATGTATTGTTTCAAGTCTTGTTATTGCTCTACTTTTTGCTCCGTATTTCTTCTCTATAACAATTTTAGTTATCTCTTCACCTTTTTGTAGCAACTCTTTGTATTCTCTAAAAGCTTTTATTGCCTTATCCATTGCATCTTCACTTCTATGTGTATGTTTCATAATCAATAACTCCTTTAATTGTTCTTTAGAATACAAATGATATAATTCATTTGCTTTAATTGTTTTAGAGCCAATCTCTTTTAAAGCTTTTAGACGGTGTCTACCGTCTATTACTTTACCCCTAAATAACCAGATTGGTTCTAGTTGTCCATATTGTTCTAAACTTATCATTAATGCTATATAATCATGTTCTCTCATTAATGGATTAATTTTAGATAGATAATGCTCTTGTAACTCATCTACATTTACTTCAATGTTTGTTTTGTTAAATTTTACTTGCATAGTAAAACTCCTTTTATTTATTTTATTTGTGCTAATATTATAGCACTATATAACTTAAGACAAGTTAAATGTAAAAAAAAAATAAGACGAAGCCTTAGTACACCGTTGTTTGATAAGTAAAAATAGTTATTTTTTTGTGCTTACTAGCACGCCTCTTACATCACTTTATTTTTGTACCTGTTGTTTATATATTATATATGTAAACATTTGAAAACAAAAAAGTAGTATAAAAAATAAGTATAGTAAGATAAAATGGTAGTATTTAATTTTTTCTTAACTTTTTATATCTTGAGCCAACTAAGATAATCCCCCACTAGTATATGTGGGTCATCTATTTTAATCAACATAATGTCCTACCTCATTCTCCCATATTTGTTGCGCTTCAATATATTCTTCATCACTCATACCTGTAACACCTATAATGAATGGATTGTATCTCCACTCGCCATTTATTTTTGCTATAAAAGAAGCTTGTTGTAAGTCTTTTATAGCTCTTGATACATTTTGTGGTTTTATTCCTAGTTCATTTGCTATATCTTTTTGTTTGAATACTTTCATAGAGCCATCTTTTTTAAATATCTTATTTCTTAAAAACCAAAGATAAATCTTAATAGCATTTGGTTTGTTTGCTATTTCAATCATTGCATCAACAAAATCATCTTTATACATCCTACACCATCCTTTCTTACTTAATTTTAACCATTTATCATAGCTCTCTTCTTTTATTACTTCACCTGTTGTTTCATTTATATATTGAGTATTTGTCCTTATTTTAGTTTTATTATTTTTATTTTTTGGTTCAATTTTATAGTATTTTAAGTTATTGTTTGTTACCATATATTACCCTTTTGTAAGAGGTATTTGCCTCTTATATTTTACACTTCTTAAATTATAACAAAATAATCGTTAATCATTACTTAATGTCCTTTAAATGATAATATAAAAAGTTATGAATTGCAGGACATTAACTGTCCCCTAAATGATTATTTTACTTTTGTATGCAAAGTACCTGTACATAGGCTTTTGAGCTATAATTTGAAAATTGTGCTATATATTATAATATAAAAAGCCATATTTTTTTTATTTTTACCTTTCACTTGAAAATCTGTAACAGGCATCGAAAATTTGGTACCCCCCCTATCTTAAACTAAGACTAAAAGCTTCCCGACTTCGTCGGAAACCTTTTATCTTATTTTAAGCCAGACACCCCCCCAATTTTCTCAACCTGTTACAGATTTTGGAAGAGGGGTGGAAGAGAAGAGGTGATATTTAGATAGATAAGAGTGTTAGGTGTTGGAAAGCGTAGCGGCAGTCGATTGCCTTGAATGGCAGTAAGGATTTTAATTTTGTTCTTAATTTATGTCAAGTATGCGAAGCACCGAGCGAAGCGAGGCTTGTACTTGACATAAATTAAGGTTAAAGTTACAATTCCTTGCAGACAGTCAAGGCACTTGACTGTGGAAACACTTAACACTCTCAAGTGTCTAGCTATAATATCACCCATTATATCTTAATTTTTAAAACCTTTGGAAAGTTTGTGTAGCAACCCTGTGTGATATTGGTTATTTTATGTATTTACTAAGTATCGATTTTGTTACTACTAATTACAGTATCTATTTCGATACTATAAGAGATTTCACTAAGTATCGATTTCGATACTATAATACTAAGTATCAAATTCGATACTATAATAGATTACTTAACCTAGTATCAAAATCGATACTATAAAGGTAGTATCAAAATCGATACTCTAACTTTATTAATTATAAAGAGATAATCATAAATTATCTCTTTAATTATAAAAAGCCTAACTGCACTTGAGGTGCAGTTAGGCAACTATAAAAATTTGGTTGGTAGTATATATAATATACAAATATAAAATACTACTAACTAATAACATTTGTGTTGCTACAAAAACATAGTAAATTTAACTTTTAATAGTTTAATGCTATGTTACCATTACTTAACCTATTATCTCTTAAATTTACCTATGTTTTGTAACAGTATTAAGCTATATTATTATTTCACTATCTGTGTTGCTACACATATTTATTATAGTCCTATGATTATTGGATAAACAATTTTACGAATTTCTATATCATAAAACCAACTATCATCTGCACCAATAAGCCAAAGCATATCATCTTTTTTACTTAATCTTAATTTTTTAATTTCTTCATAGATATAAAATGCACTATCTAATTTATTTTTATCAATTTCTACACATTCAAAACATTCCTCATAGAACTTACCTGTTTTTTTAAATCTTTGATAATTAAATTGAATTAATTGTTTTTTTGCTATTTTAGTTTTCATATTTTACTCCTTTCATTATCTTTATTGCTACACATTTTATTGTTCCTGTAACAAAACATACCCTAATTAATTAATATTAACATTAACTAATACTAAGACATATGTTGCTACAAAAAACCTTTTATTTAGTTATTAGTATCATCTGATGTATTGATAATCTTATCCATATCAATAATTTCCAATGTATATAACATACCTCTAGCTAAATCTTTTTTTAGTAATTCATATGTCTCTTCACTTAATCCATTGTTGATTGCTACATTATCTAATAGTTTTCTACCATTTAAATCTTCGATTGTAACAATTAAAGCACTACCAATATAGTCTTTCATATTAAATCTGTTCATCTCTAACAGACTGAAATATCTATGTGTTAAACTTTGAGCTTCTAGATTTTTAATCTTCTTTTTTAACTTTTTATTCTCTTCCTCTAATACTTTAATCTCTTCCATTTTCTATTCCTTTTATTTATCATTCTTGCTACAAAACAGTAGCTAATTAATTAATATTAATGTTAGGTAATAGTAATATATACCTAGACATTAAAACCTCTTATTTTTAATATTTAATTTTTAAGATTAAAATCAATATATTCTTTCTTATATTGATTAAAATCAATTATCTTATTATATTGTAAATCTTTATCTACTTTTTTATGAATAATTAGATTGTTGAAACTTGAATTATATTTAGTTAAATCTTCTTTTTTAGGAACATTAACTATTATAATTCTTTCAATTAATCCTTTCCCATACTCATACTCCTCTTTGTACCATACATTTTTCATAACTAATTCTTTCAATAAAAATAAAATATCAATAGAAGAACAAAAAAAAAAGATAGAAAAAAAATAAAAGATAGAAAAAAAAAATATAAAAAAAAAATAAAAAAATAAAATAAA
>Ga0256843_1000234_pt1 | contig 47909 bp, 48 predicted proteins | sample AlvinellametaG_FD_191572 | JGI IMG/M metagenome (GOLD analysis project Ga0256843, IMG submission 191572) | Pompeii worm associated microbial communities from hydrothermal vent at the East Pacific Rise, Pacific Ocean - Alvinella | ecosystem: Host-associated > Annelida > Integument > Unclassified ...
ATTAAAATTTTATAAATTCTTGATTTTTTCAAGATACGGTTGCGGTGGTAGTTCAGTTGGTTAGAATACCTGCCTGTCACGCAGGGGGTCGCGAGTTCGAGTCTCGTCCACCGCGCCACTTCTTTTTTATTATCTGCACTTAATTTTTCAACTCACATACTCATACTATAGTATGCTTCGTTAAAAACTTAAGCACAGCTAACTCAAAAATAAGCCTTATATATAGGTTTGTTTTTTGTAACATTTGCCGACATAGCTCAGTTGGCTAGAGCAGCTGATTTGTAATCAGCAGGCCCGGGGTTCAAATCCTCGTGTCGGCACCACTTCTATAAAAAACTCTTTGTTCCACTTTTATCATATAGATCTTTATATCGAAACGTTATTAAATTTTGCATAATTGCAAAGAGGATCATAAAGTTTAAAAAACTGCTTCCTCCATAGCTAAACATTGGTAGCGGTACTCCAACAACAGGTGCATAGCCTATAGTCATGGAGATATTGACCCCCATATAGATAAAGATCATAAACGATATAGATGCTGTTACTACTTTTATATAATAATCTTTATTAAACAGTGCCAAACTTAATAAATGTAAAATAAGCATTATATAAATAGAAATTAATACTAAAGCTCCTAAAAATCCGGTACGTTCAACAACAAAAGCAAAGATAAAATCACTTGTTGCAATAGGAAGAAATTTCATTTGTGTTTGTGTTGCATCATCTTTTGTTTTGCCACTCCATCCTCCTGAACCAATGGCTATGATAGATTGTTGGACATGGTATGATGGTTTTTCACTTAAAAAATCAGTAATTCTCTCTTTTTGATAATCATGTAAACCATATTTATAGACAATAGGAGAGAGGAGTAGAATCGTTGCAGTAATTGTTGCAATGATTTTCCAATATATACCAATAAAGAATAAAACACCGTAGCCAATAAGTAAAAGGACTAATGCTGTTCCAAGATCGGGTTCTTTTGCAATTAAGATAAAGGGAAGGAGAATATAAAAACTTATTTTGAGAAAATCTTTTACTCTGTAACCGCCACGTGGTGGTGGTGTTTTATTAATCAGATATGCCAGCATTAAAATAAGTGCCGGTTTTACAAATTCAGAGGGTTGAATGGTTGCATTGATGAAAGGAATATCGATCCATCTTTGTGCACCAAGTCTTGAGTGACCAAAAAATTCAACTCCAAGCAACAGTAGAATATTTCCCCAGTAAATAAAGGGTATAAGCCAACTCATACGGCGAATTGGAAGTAAAAAGACACCGAGATATACAATAAATGCAACACCAACATAGGCTAATTGTTTTTGTGCAAGCATTGGAACTGCTTCACCAATGAGCCAATTGGACATAAGCACTAAAGGAATGATAAGAATAATAGAAAGAAAGTCAAATTGTGATAAAATACTCTTATCAAATCTCCACAAGTTTATAACTCCAAAAATAAATTTATATGATTGTATCATAAAGGGTAAACAAAATGTTAAATACAGAATTATATCTCTGCGAAAATAGTGAGCGTTTAGACACATTTTTAACAGCGAAAATAGGTCAAACTCGTTCACAAGTTGCAACACTCATAAAACATGAGTGTGTTTATATAGATGATAAAAAAGTTGCTCGTCCTGGTGTAAAATTAAAAGTAGGTCAAAAAATACGTGTTGAATTCCCTGAAGTTACAGAGTCAAAAGCACAAGAAGTGGATTTTGATGTTGAAATTTTGTATGAAGATGATGATCTTCTTGTTATAAATAAACCAAGTGGTGTTACTGTCCACCCTGCACCAAGTGTTAAAGAACCAACATTGGTTGATTGGCTTAAACATAAAGGTATTAGACTCTCAACAATTAGTGGTGAAGAGCGTCATGGAATTGTACACCGTTTAGATAAAGGCACAAGTGGTACAATGGTTGTTGCGAAAAATAATGAAGCGCATGAATTTCTCTCAAAACAGTTACAAGATAAGAGTATGGGACGATATTATTTAGCGCTTGTTACCCCTCCTTTAAAAGATGATGTTACAATAGTGGAGTCAAATATAGGAAGAAGTGCTCATAACCGTCTGAAGATGGCTTGCGGGCTTGAACATGGTAAATATGCAAAAACTATATTTAAACAGTTGGCTTTAAGTAACGATGAAAAAGTACAACTGATAGCATGTAAACTCTTTACAGGGAGAACACATCAGATTCGTGTGCATTTAGAGAGTTTGAATCGTCATATTTTAGGCGATCATATCTACGCATTAGCGCCAAAACAGGAGAATGCGGAACGAATTTTGCTACATGCATACTTAATATATTTTATTCATCCAAGAACAAAAGAGAGACTCTTTTTTAAAGCAGATTTTGATGCTGTAATGCAAGAGAGTATAGAGAAAAAATTTGAGAAGGAGATTTTAGATGAAGTTATCGATAGTAACTACATTATGCGCAGCTTCACTGCTGCTTCTTAGCGGTTGTGCGGAGATAACACCGACACCAAATGCTGAGACAAAGGTTGATAAAACTTTACCACGAATTGCCTTGACAAGAAACGGTATTATAACAGATATGAAAACAGTTGCTTTTGAGTGGAAAAATATTACAGATCCGCGTGTAGAAGGAATTTATGTATATAAAGAGTCTGCAGATAATAAAGATGCAAAAGGTTTACAATACTATGCGACTATAGATACACGATATTCAACACACTATTTGGACCGTATGGTTGATCCGGATAAAAAATATTCATATGCATTTCGCGTTTTTAGTAAAGATTCACAAGGTATAAACTCTAAAATATTTGTTGTTCACACACTTCCGGTATTGCAATCTGTTGCGTGGATTCATGCAATTAATGGTTTGCCAAGAGCTGCAAAAATAATTTGGAGACCACATATGAGTGAGCGTGTGGGTTCTTATATTATTGAAAGAAAAACATTTGATGAAGATGAGTGGCATAGAATTGATGAGCTAGATGGTAGATTAAATGCTGAGTATATTGATACAGGACTTGATGATAATCAGGTTTATATGTATAGAATTAGAGCAAAAACATATGACGGTATTATCTCGACACCTTCTGCTGTTGTAAAATGTATAACAAAACCTTTACCAAAAAGTGTTACACATATTACAGCAAGTAGAGATCTTCCAAAAGCGATTAAAATTACATGGGATCCCTCTATACAAAAAGATTTTAAACGATATTATCTTTATCGATCAGATGCGGTTGATGGTGACTATGAGTTAATAGCAAAACTCTATAACAATCATTTTGTTGATAAAGTTAAAGGGGATGGTCAAACATATTTTTATCGAGTTGCTGTTGTTGATAAAGATGGTTTAGAGAGTGAACATGATAAAAACAGTGTAATGGGAATGAGTTTGGTTAAACCATCTGCCCCGGCTGTTGTTGTTGCAAAACTTATAGGTAATAAAGTTCTTTTGAGATGGGATAACAGTGATCCAAGAACAGTATCTTACAAAGTAGTCAAACAGTATAAAAAAGGATGGTTTGATGAGGTTAGTAAAGAGTTTAGCGGGATCAAACAAAAAAGTTTTATTGACACAAATATAGATGCTGATACACTCTATAAGTATAGAGTTTACAGTATTGATAAAAACGGTATTGTCTCACAACCGAGTATTGAAGTTCAGATCAAAACTCCGGAGTCAAAAGAGTTGATTTCTGCACCAAAAGTACAAAGTGTGGAAGAAAATGTAGCACAGCCTGTTGTTGAGAAGAAAAAGAGTGAGCCTGCTATCTCACCTGATGCAGAACTTGACTTGAATGGATTATAATGCCACATTTGCATATAGAAAAATCGAAAGATATCTCTTTACCGTTTGAAAAAGATGGTGTGAAATTTTTATTTGTTGCTCAAAATGTAACAAATAAAAATGAAAAGTTAATTGCTACTCATTACGAGGGAGAAGATTTTTTTCTTTTAGAAAAAAATGACAATTCAAGAACACTTTTAAAAACAGATAAATTGACTCGTCCAGCATCTATTTACAATGTACATAAAGCACTCTTGGCCTATGCAAAGGCGGCAGAGTTAAACATTTTAGCTTCAAATGTTCCAGAAGCTGAAAAAAATGTCCATTTACAAGAAGCAACAGCGTTGAAAAAGATAGAGCATTTTGCAAAAGATTTTCCTTCTGAAAAAGAGGTTCGCATAGAAGTTGGCTTTGGATCAGGGAGACATCTTCTTCATCAAGCTGCTGCAAATCCGGATATTCTTTTTATTGGTATAGAAATACATCGTCCTTCAATTGAGCAGGTTTTAAAACAGATCGTCATTCAAAAGCTCGATAATGTGTTGCTTTTGGATTATGATGCACGTCTTTTTATGGAGCTAGTACCTTCTAATCTGGTTGGGGCAATTTATGTTCACTTTCCTGTACCGTGGGATAAAAAACCGCATCGTCGGGTGATCTCTACAAACTTTATTAAAGAGGCACGTCGTGTTTTAAAAGTAGGAGGGAGATTAGAACTTCGTACAGATAGTGAAAACTATTATGCCTATTCATACGAAACTTTTATTGCCTTTCCTAAAATTTCTTTGCAAATAAATAAAAACAGAGATATTGCAGTCAGTTCAAAGTATGAAGACAGATGGAAACGTATGGAGAAGAATATTTATGATGTAATTATGACAAATGATGAACTTTCTGCTGAGCTTACAATTGAGGGTGATTTTCAGTTTGAAGATCACTCTGCTACTTTACTTTCATCAAAAGAACTGGTAGAGTTGCATAATAAAACTATTCGCTTTGATGGAGGATTTATTCATTTTGAGAGAGTTTATAGGCTTGAAAATGGGGTTATGTTGCGAATTTCTATGGGAAGTTTTGACAGACCGGAACATCTTTATGTAATTGTGCAAGAGAATAAAGTAGCCTATTTTCCTCAACAGCCACTGCGTTCTCCTATTAATTTACTGGCACATAAATATTTATTAAAGGCTCTGAATGGATAAAGTAATTATTGCAGAAAATTTATCACTTGCATATTCTTCTGAAGAGACGATTATTAATAAGGCAAACTTATCTATAGATTCAGGGAGTTTTGTCTTTATAACAGGTGCAAGTGGAAGTGGTAAATCGACTTTTTTAAAATCACTTTATGGTGCATTGAAACCAATTGAAGGCAGTTTGGTTGTTGGTGGTGTAGAGTTAAATGGTGTTTCAAATTCAAAATTGAGTTTTTTACGAAAGCATTTAGGTATAGTTTTTCAAGATTATAAACTTGTTAAAGAGTGGACAATAGAAAAGAATATAATGCTTCCTTTGATCATTAACGGTTATGAGAAAAGTGTTACACAAAATCAGGTAGATTCACTGCTAAAACATGTTAAATTACGACATCAAGCAGGAAAATATCCATTGGAATTGAGTGGTGGGGAACAGCAACGTGTCGCAATGGCACGAGCATTGGCACATAACCCTATTTTAATTCTTGCAGATGAGCCTACGGGAAATCTTGACGACTATTCATCTCAATTGATTTGGAATCTTTTAGAAGGTGCAAATGAGCAGTTAAAAACGACTGTAATTGTAGTAACACACCATATTCCGGAGTCAATGAGTGTCCGTTATAAACATTATCATATTGAATTTGGAGATATTCGTGAAGTCTGTTAAAAATCATCTCTCGTTAGTTATAGCACTGTTGAGTATTCTATTCTCTTTACAGATATTTACAATTGTTGATCGTGCTATTGATGCCTATAAAGAAAATTTAGCGCATAACTATGCGCTTGTTGTTGTTGCCAAGAGCCCTCTTGAAGCAAATAAATTGACACATCAATATAAGTTAATTAAAAACATAGAGGAGATCTCTCCTGATAGTGTTATTGAAAAACTCAACAGTGGTATTAATAAAAAGAGTATGCAACTTTTAAAGATGACTTTACCAAAGTTTTATAAGATGCGTCTGATCTATTATCCATCTCCAAGTGAACTTTCTGAGCTTACAAAAAAACTTTTAAGTAGTGGTGTTATAACTAAAGTAGAAACTTTCAGTAAAACACATGATACTACCTATAAACTCTTGTTACTCTTTAAACGTGTGATTACAATATTTGCTTTTACCGTTATTCTTGTGACAGTGCTGCTTATTTTTAAAGAGTTGAGAATTTGGCAATTTAAACATAGTGAACGGATGAATATTATGGGGCTCTTTGGTGCACCTGTATGGTTACGTTCTGCTGTGCTTTTTCGATTAGCGATTGTTGATGCTTTTATTGCTTCAGCATTTGCATTTGTACTCTTTGCATATCTTTCGAGCCTTGATTGGATTCATGAGCAGTTTGCAGATATTGGTATTAGTGTAACTATTTTTGATCCAATTTATGATGCCTCCATGATGCTTGCAGTCTCTTTTGTAGTCTCTATATTACTTGCTACATTTATAGTGTTAGGGCATAAAGAAGAGGTATGATGCGAGCTATATTAGTAGTGATACTTCTTTGTGTAACATTGTTTGCACGGGGGGAGATCGATAAAAAAATACAAAAAACAAGTTCAAAACTACACTCTTTTAGCAGAAACTACTCTACACTCAATAGAAAAATGTCTGATACGGCAAGAGCTATTTTAAAACAAAAAAGAGAGATTATTAAGCAAGATGCTTATTTGAAACAGTTAAAGGCTGATCTACAGAGTAAAGAGAGTAGTTATGAAGCAAATACAAAACAGCTTCAAACACTTAAAAAACGTCAAGAAAAGCTTAAAGAAAAGCAAAATAAGATAGAGAGGGATTTGATCTATTTTATTAATAAAACAGTTTCTCTTTCTGTTGTTTTGAATGAAGCAACACCGGTCAATGCTCAATCCCTTATAGAACTTGAGGTATTGAAATCGATGTTGCAAGAATCAAAATCAAAAGCAAAAAAACTGAGTAATATTTATCTTGGAACAGCAAAAACAGTTTTGAATTTGCATACAAAAACAACTTCCTTGGAACATGCAATAGCCCTCATGGATGCAAAGCGTAAAGAACTTTTAAAAAAGCAGGCTGAAAATAAAAAAGCTCTTTATAATCTGAAATTGGCAAAAGCATCTTATAAAAAAGAGCTGCAAAAACTCCTGCAGAGACAAAATGCTTTGAAAAAGACATTGGCTCGTCTCAATTTGATTAAAATTGATGCTATTCGAAAAGCAGAAGAAGAGAAGGCAAGAAGAGAAGCTTTTAAACGACAAAAAATAAATCTAAATGAAAAATTGCCAAAAGTAAAAAAACATGGAAGTTCTTATCAAAGTATAAAAACAATTCCATATACAGGTAAAAAAACAATTGCACCTCTGCATTCTTATACTATTATGAAAAAATATGGTACATATAGAGATCCTATTTATGGTATAAAGATCTTTAATGAGTCAATTTCATTAAAACCAAGAAAAGCAAATGCAAAGGTTATGACAGTATTTAACGGTAAAGTTATCTATGCAGATAAGACGGCAGTTCTGAACAATATTGTTATCGTTGAACATAAAAATGGTTTACATACCATTTATGCAAATCTCTCCCAAATTGCTCCAAATATACGAAAAGGGAAGAAGGTTCACAGAGGTGCGGTTATAGGTCGTGTAAAACATGAACTGATATTTGAGGTGACACAAAAAAGTGCACATATAAATCCTATACGATTGTTTAGATAATTTTGGTTATAATTGCGCAAAAAAAATAAGAGCAGAGATGACAATGAAATTTATTCAAACACGTGGTGTCGATACTACAAAACCAGAAACAGTAACATTTTCAGAAGCAATATTAAGTCCTATTGCTTCATTTGGTGGTCTTTATGTACCTGAAAAACTACCGGATTTAGGCGAAGCCTTTCTTCAAAAGCATATTAACTCTTCTTATAAAGAACTTGCAAAAGATATGTTGGATGCTTTTGAAATAGATATTTCAGGTGATGTTATTGATGATGCACTGAATCTTTATGACAAATTTGATGATGCAAAGAACCCTGTTCCTGTTGTGAAAGTAAAAGAGAACCTTTATGTTGCTGAACTTTACCATGGTCCGACACGTGCTTTTAAAGATATGGCACTGCAACCATTTGGTGTTGTGCTCTCATCTATTGCACAAAGGTTGAATGAAAACTATCTTATTTTGGCTGCGACAAGTGGTGACACTGGACCTGCCGCACTTGAAACATTTAAAAATCGTGCAAATGTAAAGGTGGCTTGTCTTTATCCTGATGGTGGGACAAGTGACGTACAACGTTTGCAGATGGTAACTGAAAATGCATCTAATTTAAAAGTAATTGGTATCAATGGTGTTTTTGATGATGCACAGAGTGCACTTAAACGCTTGTTAGCAAGTGATACATTTAAAAAAGCACTTCAGGAAAAAGAGACAAAACTTTCAGCTGCAAACTCTGTAAATTTTGGTCGTATAATTTTTCAAATTATTTATCATATTCATGCTTATCTTGAACTTGTTCGCCAAGAAGCAATTTCTATGGGTGAGAAGGTTTATCTTAATGTTCCATCTGGAAACTTTGGAAATGCACTTGGTGGGTATTATGCATGGAAAATGGGTCTCCCTGTTGAAAAAATTATTATCTCGTCTAATGAAAATAATGTTTTAACACGTCTTATTCGTGATGGAAAATATGATCTTCGTGATTGTGAAGTTGTGAGTACAACATCTCCTGCTATGGATATTTTAAAATCTTCAAATGTTGAACGTGTTCTATTTGATCTCTTTGGAGAAGTACGTACAAAAGAGTTGATGTTGGATCTTGAAGAGAAAAATTGTTACGAATTACGTAGTGATGAACTTAAAAGATTACGTCAATTTTTTGATGCTGATTATTGTACCGGATCAGAAGGGAAAGAGTATATTAAAGCGATCTTTGAAAAAGAGGGCTATTTAATGGATCCTCATACTGCTACATGTATTAAATCGTATGAAAGTGTTTGTGAACCAGCTATTAAAAGTATTATCTACTCAACTGCCGAATGGACAAAATTTTCACCGGTTATAGCAAATGCATTAACAGGAGAAGTAGATACAAAAGATATCGAAGCACTTGAATCTATTTCAAAAGTTGCAAAACTTCCTATTCCAAAGATGATCAAAGAACTTTTCAATAAAGAGATAGCACAAAAAACAGTTATTGAAAAAGAAAAAATTGAAGAGGAAATTTTAAAATTTTTATAATTATAGAAATGTGATTGTTTTTTTATGTTTCTATCCTGAAATTATTTAATAATTATTAACATATTAAGGCATCGTTAAATGATTACAGTGTAGAATGATGCCATGAATAGAAAAATTGAAGATGACTTAATAAAAAAACGCAATATGCTCTATTATAATCAACTTGTTTTACATGAAAGAAAGGCAAGAGACTCTCGTTCAACAAGACCTGATAAAAAGAGGAAAAAACAAACTACAAGTTTTGGATCGCAAAAAATCGATTTAAAAGATTTTCTGTTTATTCCTGAAAAATTTGAAGTTCTTTTTTATCTTTTGTATGGGATAGGTGTGCCTTATATTTCAGGAACGGTATTTCTCTTCTTTTTTGTGGCAAACGGTAGCTATGAAAACTTTAAACTTTTAAATACAGATGCATTTTTAATTGTTTGGTTGATTGGTTATGAAATAGTTGCTATTTTTTCACTTATTTGGATTCTTTTTCTTTATCTTCAGTATGATACTGAAGAGGAGTATTTTTAAGCAAGTGAGTTTTTATAACTCAGTTGCTTTTTTATAGGCTTTCTCTATTGCGGCTATACAAGCACTTCTGACATTTCCATCTTCTAATGCTCCATATCCTGCTGCTGTTGTTCCTCCTGGGCTCATAACACCATCTTTTAAGAGGGCAGGGTGTTGCGTCTCTATTAAAGTAGCAAAACCATTAAACAGTCCTCGCATAATAGCCATGGCGTCATCACGTTTGAGACCCTGTTTGACAGCACCATCCGTCAAAGCTTCTGCAATGAGAGCTAAATAAGCAGGTCCACTTCCAGCAAGTGCCGTTGCAATATCTATCTCCTTTTCGCTTGAAAGCCAGCGTGTTGAACCAATAGCTCTAAAAAGTTTCTCTGCATCTTCTTTATGAGCAATGTCTCCGGTAAGTGTTGTCATTGAAGCACCAACTGATGCTGCAAGATTTGGCATAGCTCGAACAAATGCTTTTGCTTTAAAATGTTCAGCGAGTTTTTGAAGAGATGTTCCTGCTAAAACAGAGTAAAGTAGATCAGCCTCTCCTTTGAGTTTGCTTGCTACCTCTGCAACATTTGCCGGTTTAACGCATAGTATGACTCTCTTCCCTGTTAAATCAACATCTTTTAAAAGTTCTTTCTGAATGTTTGTTTGGAGTGTAGCTTCAAAAGCATCCATTTTTTTTCTATCTCTTGCAATAACTTCTATGTTATATTTCCCTACTAAACCTTTGGCAATACTGAGTGCCATATTCCCATTTCCAATAAATGTAATAGTTTTCATAAAACTCCTAAATATTTTATGGTAGTATTATACCATTTTATTAAATTTATAAATTATGGGACAATTATGGAACTATTTTTAAAAAAGGCAAAATCGGCGAGTCGTGTTTTAAATGGACTCAGTGGTGCTCAAAAGAACAAAATTCTTTATGAAATGGCAAATGCGTTGCGGGCAAATACAATGACGCTCTTGGAGGCGAATGCTAAAGATATGGCTGATGGTGAAAAAAATCAGCTCTCATCTGCATTGATGGATAGACTCTTCTTGGATGAGGGTCGTATTGATGCAATGGCTGTTGCTATTGAAGAGATTGCAGGACTTAAAGATCCGGTAGGAAGAGTACTTGATGGTTGGGTAACAGAAGATGGTCTGAAAATTGAAAAAGTCTCTATTCCTATTGGTGTGATTGGAATTATTTATGAATCCCGTCCAAATGTTACAAGTGATACGGCAGCACTCTGTTTTAAAAGCTCTAATGTCTGTGTACTCAAAGGTGGAAAAGAGGCTGAAAACTCAAACAGAGCTATTGCAGCAGTTTTACAGGCAACTTTAGAGAAAAATTCTCTGCCAAAGGAGTTGATCTCTTTAATTCCGGACTCTTCACGTGAAGGTGTGGCACAGCTTATTAAGATGGATAAGTATGTTGATCTTATTATTCCCCGTGGGGGAGAAGGACTTATTAAATATGTGAGTCAAAATGCAACAGTAAGTGTTGTCAAACATGATAAAGGGCAGTGTCATACATATATTGACAAAGATGCCAATATGGATGATGCAATTAAAATTGCAATTAATGCAAAAGTACAGCGTCCGGGAGTCTGTAATGCGATGGAGACACTTTTGGTTGATGCAGCTATTGCAAAAGAGGCACTTCCAAAACTCAAAGAGGCTTTTGATGCAGCCGGTACAGAGCTCAAAGGGTGTGCAGATACACAGGAGATCATTACTGTAGCGCATGCCGGTGAAGCAGATTTTGATACGGAGTATTTGGCAAATATTTTAAATATTAAAGTTGTTGAGGGTGTAGAGGGTGCTATAGAGCATATTGTCCGTTTTGGTTCAGGTCACTCTGAGGCTATTATTACTCAAAATATTACAACTGCAGAGAGTTTTTTAAATAATATTGATGCTGCAGCTCTCTATGTCAATGCTTCGACACGTTTTACAGATGGTGGTGCTTTTGGTTTTGGTGCAGAGGTTGGAATCTCTACAAATAAATTGCATGCAAGAGGTCCTATGGGTATTGAGGGATTGACGACATATAAATATAAAATTTATGGAAACGGACAGGTTCGTTAATGCAAAATATTGAAGAATTAAGAGATATTGCTTTTTTTGAAAACCTTTCAACGAATGAATTGGAGCATTTAGCGACGATCTCACGTAAACGGACTTTTTCAAAAGGCGAAGTCCTTTTTTATGAAAAGGATGAACCCCGTTTTTTAACACTTTTAACAAAGGGTGTTTTAAAAGTTTATAAAACAGATCCGAAAAACAATGAGATCGTGTTACACCGATTTTCTCAAAAAGTATTGGTTGCAGAGATGGCTCTTCTTGAGGGAATTACCTATCCTGCATCTGCTGCTTTTGAGACAGATGGCACAGTTATTGAAATTGATTTCATTAAATTTAAAGAGCGATTTTTATGTGATCCAAATATTGCATTTTCATTTTTTAAGTCGCTTACACAAAAAATTAAATATCTTGAGGGAGTGATCGCTTTAAATATTGTACTTGATTCAACAGCACGTGTTGCAAAATATATTTGTGAAAATGAAAATGCCCTTGGAATGAAACATAATCAACTAGCACAATATTTACATATGACACCAGAAACTCTCTCTCGTATTTTTAAAAAATTTGCCAAACTCGGTTTTATTGAAAAAGAGGGTGGAAGTTACAGTATAAAGGATAAAGAAGCACTAACAATTCTTTTTGAATAATTTTCCATTTCTTGACATATGTCAAGAATGCCTTTATCTTCTTTGAATACAATCATATTGATATTTTAATGAAAAGGATTTTATATGTCACATATTCCAAGTGAAGCGCAAAAAATTGAAGTTGAAGGCGCAACAGTAGATTGTTTTAAATTAGCAAAAGATGGTGAAAGTACATACTATTTTGATACATCAAAAGAGGGACCTCCACATCCAATGGTAAATGCTATGAGTTGTTTGAAACTGATCAAAGGTACAAATGATAAAGTAGTTATGATCAATCATAAAGCACCAGGTGGTCTTTTTGATAAATTGGGTGCAGATATTGCTTATGAAGTAACAGATCTTCCTGATGGTTTGGTGCAGATCGTATTTAGAAGTGTAGATGCTAATGAAGAGAGTGATCTTACACAAGCTTCTTGTCACGGATAAGAAGGTACAATGAACAGCATTTCGCAAGATTTTGCACCACCGTTTAAACTAATAGCCCCCTTTTTTATTATTGGGGGATTTTTTTATGTTTTAGCGACACTATCTCTTTTCCTCTTCCATAATGAGACACTCTCTTTTACAGATCCGAGTGTTATCAGTTTTGTTCATCTTTTTTTACTCGGTTTTGTAATGATGACAATATTTGGTGCAATGGCACAACTTGTTCCCGTTGTATTGGAAGTTGGACATTTTGGTGTAGAATTGTTTTATGCCATTTGGCCACTTTTGTTAGTTGGTACATCATTAATGGTGTATGGATTTTTATATTCAGCAGCACTCCTCCCGTATGGTGGTATTATTGTACTTATAAGTATGATGATATTTGTAGGGGAAATATTTTTAACTATTAAAAAAGTGAAGAAGTTTAATCTTGTTATGAGTAGTGTATTAATTTCCAATACATTCCTCTTTTTTGGAATAATTTTTGGGCTTTTAATGGCACTTTCATATGCAGGTACAATATCTTTAGATATTTCTCAGATGTTACGTGCGCATGTTTATTCTGTTGTTGGTGGTTATATTGGGGTGACTATTATGGGGCTTTCCATTGTGCTTGTCCCTATGTTTACACTTTCTCACAGTTTTTCGCTTGTACCACTTCGTATCTCTATCTCATTGATGAGTGCAGGGGTTGTAAGTGTAATTTTATCGGCACTTTTTAATAGTGTGGCCTTAGAAAATTTAGGTTATATCTTATCATTTGGTTCATTACCGTTTTATTTTTATATTATTTACATTATTTATAAGACGCGACCACGAAAAGAGAATGATGTTTATGCTATTTCAATGATGTTCTCTTATAGTTCAATGCTAGTGGCACTTTTTTTGGCATTCCTCTATTTTGTCTTGCAAAAAGAGCAGATAATGTTGGCAAGTGCATGGGTCTTTTTCTTTGGTTTCTTTGGCTTTTTAATTACGGGTCATATTTATAAAATTATTCCGTTTTTAGTCTGGTTTGAAAGATTTTCCCCTTTAGTCGGAAAACAGAAAATTCCAATGCTTGCAGATATGGTTCCATATAAAAGTTCACAGGCACAGTTTATATTTTCGGCTATTGGTGTTATTGTTGTTGCAATAGCAATTTTAACGAAGAGTGATATGCTTTTACATAGTGGTGCAACATTTCTTTTCTTTGGTGCGCTTGCTTTTGTAAGAAGTATGCTCTATATGATAAATTTTAAATAAAAGGATAGCAGTTATGGCTATGTACACAAAAGATGAAATATTTCAAGCGATCTCGACAGTAATTGATCCAGAAGTAGGATTTAACCTTGTTGAGATGGGTCTTATTTATGATGCAAGTAGTGATGATGAAGGAAATGTAAAAGTTACAATGACACTTTCAACACGTGCGTGTCCACTGCATCAGATGATTTTACAATGGGTAAAAGAGGCAGTTGAAAAACTTCCAAATGTAAAAGATGTTGATGTTGAAGTTGTCTGGGAACCGGTATGGAATATCTCCATGGCAGATGATAATGTTAAAAAAGCACTTGGTGCTTAAAATAGAAGTAAGGGTATAAGAGTTTTTACTCTTATGCCTCTTGTAAAACTTTCTCTTCCCACTCTTTAAATGCCGGAGTGAAATACTCAATTCTTACTTTTTTAAATTCACGTGACGAGTAGAGCGGCATATGCTCTTTTGACTCTATCTCTTTTGCCATATCTTCTATGATGGCATTGGTCTCTTCTGTAGTTTTTCCGTGAACCATAGTAAAGAGATTGTAAGGCCAGTTTGGATACTTTGGACGAAGGTAGCAGTGGCTAACAGCTGAAAATGCTGCAGCTTTCTCTCCAATGGCTTCTCCGTTTTTTTCATCAACATCCCATACAACCATTGCATTTGCATTAAAACCGGCTTTTCTATGGTTGAGTATGGAAGCAAAACGTCTCATAACACCGGCATCTTGAAGCTCTTGGAGGATTGCAAAAAATGTATCATAATCAATAGCAAGCTCATCTATAATCTTCTTAAAAGGCTCACTTACAAACTCAATATCATACTGGGCTCTTTGGATAATGGCATGATGGAGTGGTGTAAGTTCGATCTCTTTATGGATAACTTTTTTAACTTTTTCTTTTTTCTCATCTTTACCGGTTGTATTGAGTTTTACATTGATTTTAAAGAGTTTGAGTGTCGGTAGCATTATGTAGTCATCGGCTTCTGTCAATTTTGCAAGGATTTCTATGGTTTTATCGAGTCCAAGGAGTGAATCGGGTGCAACAGCCATAGTAAACCAGATGTTAAAGTCATGGTTTCTCTCATAGTTATGTGAGACACCTGGATGTGCGTTGATGATCGCTACTGCAGTGTCAATTTTGTGTGGGGCAATTTTAAAAGCAACCAAAGATGATTTGTATCCGAGTCTTTTTGTATCAAAGATAGCAGAAGTTTGACGGATGATATTTGCTTTTTTCTCTTCTTGAAGTATCTTAAGTACTTCATCTTCTGTTATATTCAACTCCTTTGCAATAACGGCAAAAGGTTTTTCAACGAGTGGAAATTTTTTTTGTATTCTTGATAATATCTCTTGTTTCATAGTACTTCTTTATAGTTTTATTTGCTGATTGTATCTATCTTTTTATTAATTTGAATTGATGTTTGTCAATAAAATATTATAATACTATACGTTATGCTTTTAGCAGATGAAATTTAGAATAAAAAGAGGGAATATGAGCTATTTTCCAGCGTTTCTTAAGTTAGATAAAAAGAAAATTCTTATTGTAGGCGGTGGAAATATCGCTTATGAAAAATTGTTGCATCTTTTGGATTTTACAACGGAGATTGATCTGATTGCCACAGAGTTCTCAGAGGAGATTTTGAATGTAATAGAGTCTAACGGTTTGCATTATGAAAAAAGATCATATCAAGAGGGAGATATTGCCTCTTATGGAATTGTTATTATTGCCATAGACAATATTGCATTGCAGGCTGCGATTTATGAGGAGTCAAAAGCATATAAATGCCTCTGTAATGCTGTTGATTCGGTAGATTATTGTGACTTTATTTTTCCTTCTTATATTAAAAAAGATGATCTTACGATTGCCGTATCAACTTCTGGTGCTTCTCCTGCTGTTGCAAAGTATTTGAGACGCTATCTACAGGAACTTATTCCTGAGAGTATCGGAGATTTTTTACGAGAGATGAAAGATCTGCGTAGAACCTTGCCCAAAGGCAAAGAACGTATGGAACTGCTTGATAAAAAAGCACAAGCATATATAAAAAATTTTAAACGATAGTCTTATAACTTTGCGTAGGCATCTTCTATGGAATCTGCTTTTTGTGTTACAAAAAGATAGATTGCAGCATTGAGTTTTGCAAGTTTTTTATACTCTTGTGATGGTTCTTGTAGCTGTTGCAGGGACTCTTGAAGAGTTATCTTCTCCCAAGATTTTTTATAATTTATATCAAAATTATTCGGATCAATTTTATATTCACTTATCTGATCACCTTCTACTATCCAAAGACGTCCTTTAGAGAAGATCTCCGGTGTACCTTCATTGCCTTGAATAAGGGCTAGGCGTTTATAGCGTTTTTTAAATATTTCACTATATTTTTTGACATAAGGTTTATGAAATACACCTGTAATTGCATAATCACTTTGTGCAATGCCTGGAAGCTTTTCTATAGTATTAAAAGCAGTTCTTAGACCGAGTCTGTTGCGTATATCTGTTAGTTTATGGAGTTTGTTAAAAAATTCTTCTCTTTCAAAATAGTATATATTGTCAGAAAGGGGCGTTTGTGTAACAATCTCTTTTACTGTAATGCCATCTTTTGCAGGCTGTTTTAAATCTCCTGAAATGACAAGGTTAAGTTTCTCTTTTTGAAGTTCTTGTGCAACAAGAGGAAAGATATAGGGATTTTTTGCTTTACCATCAAATGGATAACCGAGTTCTATAGAGTTTGGAACAGGGTGTTGAATGCTGTTTAAATCGCACACGGAAAGTGCTCCTTGAAACTCTTCATTTGTTTCTGGTTTGAGTCTCCAACCGAGTAAAAAAGCAGCGATCTGTTCTGAGGGGACACTCTGATCCAAGATCTGTTGCATCATATCTTTTGCCTCATCAAAGCTTAGATCGCGATTACTTTTTGGTCCTGTACCTACAGCATGTATATATTTAAAAAAATCCATATTTTGCTACCTTCTTTTCTTGAAAGATTGAGAGTTGAAGTGTAGCAAAAGTATATAAATAAAACTCTATAAACCGAGTTTCTCTTCAATGGCATCTTTTAAATCACTATCTGTTGGTGAGAGATTAAAAGAGTCTTGTGAAAATTCAATTGTAACTGCTTTTGTTTGACCACCTTCAGTTTTCTCGGCAATGAGCTGATTTTCTTTAAATTCGGTCATTCTCCATCCATCCTCTTGACCGGCTTTATAGATTAGATTGTGTACTTTACTCAGTGGCATATGTTTGAAGTGTGTATAATTAAGTGTTTTTGCATCAACATCTGTTCCCGTTGTTGCACTACATGAAGTGAGTAGTAGAGCACTTGTAAGTGCAACTAAAGTGAATATAAGAGTTCTTTTCATAGTATTTTCCCTTTTTTGTATTCTCCGCTTATCTATAAAAAATACGGAGCTTTGTTAATATGATATAATAATAATTATAAAAAAACTTTGAATTACGGAGTGTTATCCTATGAAATTTATTTTCTCTCTTTTTTTATTGAGTGTAGTTCTTTTTGCAACTACTACAGAAGCATTAAATGCTTATAAAAATCATAACTATACAGAGGCATTTAAACTCTACAAAGAGGCAGCATTACAAGGTGATATAGAAGCAGAAAATGCTTTGAGTTATCTCTATTTTAAAGGTGTTGGAGTGAAACAAGATCCAAAAAAAGGTCTCTATTGGTTACAAAAAGCTGTCAATAGTGGTGATAGTAGAGCCTCTTTTGATCTTGCGATGTTTTATCTTAAAGGAGAACATCTGAAAAAAGATATGAAACAGGCTGCACACTATATGCAAATAGCTTCTAAAAAAGGGAATGTTGATGCAACATATAATTTGGCACTGATGTATTATCGAGGAGAGGGTGTTAAGCAAGATATTAAAAAAGCTGCTGCACTTTTGGAAATTGCAGCAAAAAAAGGTCATAGGGGAGCAAAAGCGAATGTTGGAAGAGTCTATATGCAACTTTTGAACTTTAAAAAAGCGAAATATTGGTTGGGTGAGAATTTAAAAGATGGAGATGTTGAGGCGGCGAAACTCTTACAAGAGATAAAAGCTACTCATAAAGAGTAGCTTCTTTAATGAAACCAATTAAGCTGTTGGCGTAAAGTAACAACTTTACCGACAATAATTAGAGCAGGAGTAGGCATACCTGCTGCTTTTTGAACAATGTTATCAAGTCTTCCTATAACAACTTTTTGATCTTTTTTTGTTCCTCTTGAAATGACGGCACAAGGATAATCTTCCGGTTTTCCTACTTCTATTAATTTAGATGCAATTTTTTCAAGGTTGTGTAAGCCCATTAAAAAGACAATTGTATCATCTGTTTTAAAGTTTTCCCATGGAATTTGCGAGATCTCCTTATTAGGTGATTCATGGCCTGTAACAACACGAAAACTGACAGCTACACCTCTGTGTGTTACCGGTATGCCTGCATAAGCAGGAACACTGATAGCTGAGGTGATACCTGGAATGATCTCAAATTGTATCTCTCTTTCATGTAAATAGGCTCCCTCTTCACCGCCTCTGCCAAATACAAAGGGATCACCACCTTTTAATCTGACTACAACTTCATATTTAAGAGCATTTTGATAGATCACTTCATTGATCTCATCTTGGGGAAGTGTATGCCTTCCATCCTCTTTCCCAACATATACAAATTCACAACCATCTTTTGCCATCTCTAAAATTTCAGGGTTGGCAAGGCGATCATAAATAATGACATCCGCTTCTGTAATTACACGATGCGCTTTCATTGTCAGGAGTTCTATATCTCCCGGTCCTGCACCGGTTAAATAGACCATACCCATTATTTACCCTCTTTAATATTATAGATAAAGATACCTGATGGTTTTTTAATTGTAAAGATCTCTCGTTTTAGCCACCAACCTTTTGTATTGATGACATTAACTTTATTGGCATCATTGACAGATACATAGAGATATGGTTTGTTTTGTGACCAACGTACATGGAGTACTTTGCCTTTAAATTGAAATCTTTTAATGATTTTGAGTGTTTTTGTATCAATAATTTGGATGACAGGAAATTTTTTCCCTGAAAAAGTAACTGCTAAATATTTTTTATCCGGTGAAAGAGCAGTAAAAACAGGCATTCCCTCTGTCTTAATTGCTTTGATAAATTTAAATTTTGGTGTAAAAACAAAAACTTTATTATCTCCGACTGCCGGAATAAAGACTTTTGAGTTACTAACAGACCAAAAACCAAAGTGAGGAACTTTTAAAACAGGTTGTCTCTCTCCTAACTGTAGAGGAATCTTTTTAAATTTCATAGTATCTAAATTTAACTCTCCAAGCCATGGAGAGTTAAAAAAACCGTTAATATATTTATTACCGTCTAAGAGTGCGTCAAATGGCATAACTCCGACATTTTTAAACTCTTTATAGAGTACAAAGTGCGGCTCTTTTTTTCCTTCATTTTCGTCTTTGTAAACAGCAATGCTGTCTTTGTCCATTTCAGAGAAAACAAGATAGTTTTTATAGATCTTGATACCGACATTTCGAGAACCTGTTTTGATCTTTTCTATAGGTTTGAGATTTCGTGAGAGTACATCAACACTTTTGTCATCATAGTTGGCAACTGCGACATAATTCTTGTTAATTACAAAACCAATGGCACTTTTACTTGTTTTATATTCAGAGAGCTTTTTCTCCGTAATAGGATTAAAGCGCATAATATAACCATCTCTTGAGATAAGATAGCCGTCTTTACCATAAAACTTCATAACTCCATGATTCATATTGTGCATATGAAGCATATGATTTCGTGGAAGACCATCCTCAATAACAGCAACAGAGCTGCTCTCTCTCTCCACAACAAAAACTTTATCTTTTGTTATGCTCGCATGTGCAGCTGTAAAAAGTGTTGCACTTAAAAGTGTTGTAATAGCTATTTTTTTGATCATTTTAAATATTCTCTCTTTCTTCTTGGGTTAAATAACATGATGGATCTTCTTGCCAGAGATCACCGCTTATTGCATAGGCTCTTGCCCGACTGCCACCATTACATATATCGATCTGTTTACATGTGGAACAAATACCTTTGATCTGTTTGCGAGGGTGAATACGTAGTGCATCAAGCAGTTCTCCACCGCTCCAGATATCACTGAAATTTTGATGCAATATATTCCCTACTATAAGTGGGAAAAAAGGATCAGGGCGAACTTCTCCATCGGCATTGATATTAAGTAGTTTACGTCCTGCAGAGTTTCCTCCCCAGGTAACAAGTCTTGCTCTCATTTTTTCTTTTAGGTCAGGATACTTCTGTGCAAATTTATTTAAAAACATTACAGCATCCATCTCCATATTTCCTGTTACAATCTCAATATCACGTCCCGTCTCGTAATATTCAAAGGCTTTATCTAAAATGAACTCGACAGCCTTTCGACGCTCCTCTTTGTTAAGATCCATCTTCAAATTGTCCAATCCTCTTCCTGAATAGACAAGGTGTGATACATATATTTTTGGTATATTGTGCTTCTCTGCAAGATCAAAAATATACTCCAAAGAACCGATAGTATCTTTTGTCATGGTGAAACGAATACCAACTTTTGCACCGGTCTCATTAGCAAGAAGTACAGCTTTGAGTGTCTCTTTAAAAGCACCTTTTAATCCTCTGAAGTAATCGTGTGTTGCTTCATCACCATCAATACTGACTCCAACATAGTTAAATGTTTCAGTAATTCTTTTGATATTACTATGGGTAAAATAGAGGCCGTTACTTGAGAGGTAGGTAATAATGCCATGCTCTTTACAAAAATCTGCAATTTCAAAGAGATCTTTTCGTGTAAGAGGTTCACCCCCTGAAAAGATGATAAATTTTACACCGTTTGCTTTCATTTCAAGAATTGTTTTTTTAATCTGCTCGGTTGTGAGTGTATCTACTTCATCAAGTGTTGATTTTGAGTAGCAGTGCAGACATGAGAGATTACAGCGATTGGTAAAGTTCCAGATAGCTATGCTGCCATCCAAAACTCTCTCTTTTTTATCTTCTACGACAGAAGCTATAAGGTTGGAGAGTCGAAACATTATTTTTTTCCTTTAAAAGAGAGTATATAGTCACTGATAAGATCCAGCTCTTTTGCATTTAAATGCAGTTGTGTCATCACAGTTCTTTTGTATCCAAATGCTTTATACATAGATTTTGGAGAAGCGATATAGGCTTCAATTTCTGCTTTGGTTCTTTTTTTTGCTATTTGACTAAAGGGAGGTCCAAAAGCCATAGCTGTTTGGTGATGACATCCCCAACAGTAAGTTTCAAATACTTTTTTTCCTGTTAGTTCTTCTTTGGCAGTGAGTGTCAAAGAGAGTAGAAGTATGAGATAGATTGTTTTTTTCATTGTAAATCTTTCTTTTGATATAGATATTATTCTATCAAAATAAAACTTCTAAGAGAACAATATATATCAAGTTTTGGAAAATTATTGGACTTTATAGCTATATTTCTCCATTAACTGTGGTTTTGTTAGGTTTGGATCATCCAATGAAATTGCTTTTTGACAATTTGGTTTTGCCAAAATAACGTAAAGTTTAATTACAACTCGATCTCCTTTGTGAATTGTTGGAGTAGTGTAGGTAAGAGTTTTTGTCGCATTAGCGGCTAAGTTATTAACAAAACCTCGTTTTTTTGCAAATGAAGGAATAATGACTTCATTATTATTTGCATCTAAAAACTCTATATGAAAAGCTCCTTGTTTATCTTCAATTGGTGATTTTTGAAAGTTTTTCCAAATGGTTTTTCCATTACGGATCAAGTGAATGTCCAAATATTTTAGACGAGCAGCTTGAATAATAAGAGGGTGGGGCATTTTATTTTTTAATGTAACAATAATTGTGTTTTTTGTTGTTTTTGCGGTGATCTTGAGAGACTCTTTCATCATAGCAAGAGAGTGGATACCTGCAAATGTATGGGAGTGATGTTGTGTTCTTCCTCTTTTATTGTTTTTTTCTGCGCCACCTGCAACTAAAGGCATATGACATTTTATACAACTTGTGGAATCTTGATTTTTTTGAATAGCTTGAAAAATTAAAACATCATTTTTATTTCTTTTGTGTGAATGGCATCCTAAACAGACATTTTTGTCATAAATAGGATTGTTCAGCATTGCATGTTTGTCACTGTCATCCGGATTTTCTAATGATCCATACATATTTGGCTTGTAACCTTCAAGCTGTTTTGCTCGTATATTAATATTGTGTTCATGTGCTTTTTTGACATAAGCGATTTGATGGCAGTAGGTGCAGCTAATAGCATCATGCTCTTCTACATTGTATTTGCTTGGTTTAGCTTGACCGCTAATAAGCTCTTTGAGATTTTTGCTCGCTGGCATATGACATACTGCACAATCATATGTTTTTGTACTTGCTTTATTTGCCACTTTTCTATGCAACTCATCATTGAAGTAGGTTTTTGAATGGTAAGAGCTCTGATATTCATAGTAGATATCTTCATGACACTCTTTGCAATCTTTGTTACTTAAATACTTTGCATGTAAAACTGAAAATAGGAGTAGAAAAATTGATAATAATTTCATTTGAACTCTCTGTAGATGTAGGATTTAAAAAAATCTCTCCCAAGCGGGGAGAGAAGAAGCAATTATGCTCCTGGAATAGATTGTCTATGTTCGATAGAGTAAGTAAATGTTGGTGTTGTTAAACCTTTGATATATTTAACAAATTTACCAGTTGTTGCTTCATAGATACCGATACGACCGGCATTCCATTCTGAGATCATAGTCCAGTGACCATGATTTGCAGGTTCAGCATGTAAAATTCTTGGAACTACTACATGACCTTTTTTATCTTTAACAGTTGGAACTCTCCAGCTATAAAGAACTTTATGTGTTACAGGATCTGTAACTGTACCGCGTTTTGTACCAACAGTAATAATTCTGTCAGTTTCAAGTGTTTGTTTATTAATAAGGTACATTTTATTCCAGTTAGCAGGACCACCAAGTACACAGTCAGACCAGATAAATGGTGTATGCTCACTTGTACCTACAAAAAGACCTCCACCTGCAGTTCTTACACGTGCAACAACATCCCAGTTACTATCCCAAATGACACAGTTCCCTACATTCATACTGTTTGTAGCAAAGAGTTGACCATATCTTTCGTTATACCAAGATGAACCTTGACCTGGGTGTGGCTTAGAACCAGGACCTGTATAAACTTTAGCAACAAGTTTTTTTGTTTTAAAGTCAACAACACCCATTAAGTCAGAACCTTGAGATGCTTGCATTAAATAGCGCCCGATCTCTTTACCTTCGTTTTCAAAACCATCATGTAAGATTTTACCAATATTTGGAATATCACCAACAATAGGGAAGTTTGGTTTAGAATAATCGACAATATAAACATGACCTGCATCTTTAAGTGCAAATGCGATGTATGGACCATATGGAGTATCATATACACCAGCAACACGGCTAGAACCGATATTTCCGTCCATATCAATTACACTTGAAGTAGGATAAACTTTTAGTGGTTCAAGTGTCATTGCATCCATAAGAATTGCTCCACCTGGAACGTAGTTACCAGCCATTAGATATTTACCATCCGGAGAAACTGCCAAACCACGTGAGTCAGAACCAACTTGAACTTGTGCAATTTTTTGTTGACCATGTGATGCAAGGTCAAACATAGTTACCAAACCTGAACGAGAGATTGAATAAGCATAACGAGGTTGGCGTTTATTAGTAACAGTTACGTGTACTGCAAATCCAGCAGGGTGTTTTGATAAAATTTTACCAGTAGTACCATCAATAAAGTCAACTCTTGAAGCGTCACGTTCTGTAACAAAACAGATGTCTGTAACTTTTTTAACATCTACGGCATGTGGATATTTCTTCATCAACGCCATTCTGTCATTGAGTTTTTTCCACCCTTTTTTTACATTTTCAAGGGTAAGAACTTGCATCTTTCTCCCTTTAAAATGTTGTAGGTAGTCAACCATTTTTTGAGCATCTGCTTTATTCATTTTACTGGACCAAGCAGGCATAGCCGTACCAGGAACACCATTTAAAATAGTCTCAACAAGTGTATAAGCATTTTTCTTTGCAATTTTTGCAGGACGTAAGTCTGCTCCAACACCACCTTCATGATTTGGACCATGACACCCTTGACACTCTTTTTCAAACATTTTTGCAACATCCATATGCGAAGTACCGGCAAATAGACCTGAACTTACAACAGCTAGTGCTGCGACTGATGTTACTAATTTATTTAATTTCATCTTATTTCTCCTTCTAAAATTAAAGATAAGGTACGGCTCTTAGAAGCCTGCTAATTAGAGACTAGCTGAATATAATTTATTCGCTATTCTATTCTCCTATAAACAACTGTTATATATTTTTATCTGTTACAGAAAGTTTCTCCCCTCTTTCTGCAATCTATATATCAACATTAGTTTTTCAAAAACTAACAAATCTTAAAGTTTTGTTAGAATTTTGAATCACTTGTAGTTTATTAAGTTTTAAATTAAATTAAGTTGATTTAAGTCAATTATTATAAAAAAGTGAGAGAATTTATATAAAAATTATTTTAAGTGTTACTTTATGTAAGTAACACTTTATTTTACAAGATAGCTTTTGATCTCTTGAATTAATGCAGACAGATTTTTTTGGAATGTAATAAAAAGTTTTGAAGCTTCTTCTTTGTTATTCTCTTTAAGTGCAGATTTTAGTTTTGAAGCTGTTGACTTTAACTCTTGTGCTCCAATATTTGCTGAAACACCGATGATGTCTAAAAGGAGTTGATCTGCATTTTCTAGGGCACCTTTTTTAATGTGAGAAACAAGTTGTGATGCACTATTTTCATAACTATTGAGGAATTCGTGAAGTATCTCATTGTAAAATTCTTCATCATAACCAGAGATTTCTAAACCCTCTTCTATATTAAGATGAGTTAATTCTTGAGGAGCAGATCTCTCTTTTTGATTGTGTCCATAAGCATATAAAACATCGTAGAGCGGATCCATTTTGAGAGGTTTTTCGAGATGTTCACTCATTCCCGCTTCTTTCATTTTTCTCACATCATCTGCTGCAGTATCTCCACTTAAAGCAATAACAACAATATGATCGTATTGTGGATTTTTACGTATAGCTTTTGTCGCTTCAAAGCCATCCATACGAGGCATATGTGCATCCATAAGAATGAGAATAAAATTATCATCTTTTTCTAAAATTTCAAGAGCTTCGACACCGTCATTTGCAATAACAACTTCAATGCCACTCTGGGCAAGGAGTCCTGTAATTACTTTTTGATTAATGATGTTGTCTTCGGCAAGAAGAATTCTTTGACCTGAAAACTCTTTAAAATCATCTTTATTTATTTTTCCGTGAGGTGGTACTTCACGTTTTGTGAATTTTCCTGTCGATTCTGTAGTCGATGATTCTACAGACTCCTCTTCAATACCAAAGTCACCTTCTTCTTTGCCATCAAGGAGAACTTCTTGCTTTTGGTCTTCATCTATCTGTTGATCTGCTTCTTGTTTCTCTTTGTACTTATTCTCTTCTTGTTTATTCTCTTCTTTCTCTTTTGGCGTCTCTTCAAAAGAAGGCAACTCTTTTTTTTGCGTTTTGCCTTTTTTTATAAGAAAATAGATAAAAAGGAGGATGATAATTGCTACAGCGGCTAAAAGTTCATTTTGATATTTTGCTAGAATGTCCATATGTGCTCTTTTTCATAAAATATTACTCAATCATACAGTATAAAAAATTAAACCTAAATCAAATTTGCTGTATAATCACTTTAAAATTTATATTAGGGTTAGATTTGCAAAATATTCCACATGTTCCGGTTTTATACAAAGAAGTTGTAGCTGCTTTTAGCGATATAAAAGAGGGCATTATTATTGACTGTACTATGGGATATGGGGGACACTCTTCTATGCTTCTTGAAGCAAACCCGAATATAAAATTGATAGCTATTGATCAAGATCAAACAGCTATTGATTTTTCAAAAAAACGTTTAGAGAAGTATGGTGAACGGGTTGTTATTAAGAAAGGACGTTTTTCTCAGGTGATCCAAGAGATACTTCAAAGCTATGATCCTTGTAAAATACGGGGAGTATTAGCTGATATTGGCGTATCTTCTCTTCAGTTGGATCAAAAGGAGAGGGGATTTTCGTACGAGAGTGAAAATCTTGATATGCGAATGGATAAAGATGCTCCTTTAACGGCTGCAAAAGTTGTCAATGAATATTCAAAAGAGGAGTTGGAAAATCTTCTTTTGGAGTATGGTGAGCTACGAAATTTTAAAAAAATAGCAGCAACTATTGTAGAACAGCGACCTTTTTATGCAGCAAAAGAACTTGCTCAAAAGTTACAGCATCTTATGCCAAGAGGCAAGAAAATTCATCCTGCAACACTCTTAATGCAAGCAATTCGTATAGAGGTAAACAATGAGTTGGGTGAATTAAAGGGACTTTTAAATGCTATAGCAGAGGCAAAACTTCCTAATGCTACTGTAGCTATTATCTCTTTTCACTCACTTGAAGATAGAATAGTAAAAAAACAATTTAGTAAATGGGCGAAATCATGCATTTGTCCACCTGAAGCGATACGTTGTAATTGTGGAAATAATCATCAGCTTGGGAAAATTATTACAAAAAAACCAATTATGGCAGATCAATCAGAATTGAGAGAAAATGTACGGAGTAGAAGTGCAAAAATGCGAATATTTCAAATGAAGAGAGAAGGGGTGTGTAGTGAGTGACAAACATGAACTTTTAGATGAAGTTGATATTGTAATTACTGCAAAAAAAGAGTTGGATTTTAACTATTTTGCTTATGTTATTCTCTCTTTACTTCTGGTTGCTATGCTTGCTTTTCCAAAAATTTATCTTCATGATCAGATCTATTATAAAAGTAGAGATATCGCAAAACTTAAAATTGAGTATGAAACATTGAAAGAGGAGCATAAGCGTATTCGTGCTTCTGTTGAATCAATTAAATATAAAAATCAAATTTTAGATACTCTTTTTTAAGATTGTAAAGGAATAGTATTGATTCGTAAATTTATAGAGTTTTCTATTGAAAAGCCGCTTTTAAACCATATTCTTCTCATCTTTATTTTTTTACTCTCTATTTTTGCATATGTGAATATTCCAAAAGAGATATTTCCTCCTTTAAATATGGATAAAATCACAATAAAGGGGGGATATGCAGGGACATCTGCCGATATTTTAGACAAGATGGTTGTTCAGAGTATTGAAGATGGGTTACAAAATATTAATGCTTTGAGTGATATCAAAAGTAGTATTAAAAACGGCTCTTTTATTGTCACTGCAGAGATTAAACCCGGATCAAATAAAATTTTGGTTCTTAATGATGCCAAAGATGTCGTAAGCAGTGTTAAAAAAGATCTGCCGGCTGATATGAATGAACCGATTGCAAAGATTAAAACACACGCTTTTCCTCTTGTTCTTATTGCGCTCTCTGGGGATGTTTCAAAAGAGGAACTCCTTAAACGTGCAGATGCATTAAAGAGTGAACTCGCAAAATTTAAAGATCTGAGTGATATAACTATTCGCGGTGATGCCGATGAAGAGTTAGATATCTCTTTAAATTATGCAAAGATGAAGGCGTATGGGCTCAAATCTGCTGAAGTTGTTTCAGCTATCAGTAATATCAGTTCAATTTTCCCTATTGGGACAATTAAAGAAAAAGCACATCATCTCTACCTCTCAACCTATAATGGAGAGAAGCAGCAAGAGGAGATAGCTAATACAATTATTCATGTTGGTGGGGTAAAACTACGTATCGGTGATATTGCCAATGTCTCTTTTAAATTGGGAGATTCTGCTGAATTATCACACTATAACGGTCTTCGCAATGTCTCTATAAATGTAACAAAAAGTAAAAATGGAAATGCAATAGTTTTAGTTAAAAAGATACGTAAACTTCTAAAAGAAGAGAAGTTAAAACATCCACAACTAAACTATAATATTTATACTGACACCTCTGTGTGGATTAAAAATCGTCTTAATGTTGTTTTTTCAAATATTATTTTTGGTTTGATGCTTGTATTTTTTGCAATGCTTATATTTATTAACAGAGGTATCGCCTTTGTTGTAGCTTTGGGTATTCCTGTGAGTTTTATGATAGGTCTTATTGCTACAGAGATGCTTGGAGACTCTTTAAATATGCTCTCTTTACTGGGTGCATTGATAGCTCTTGGAATGTTGGTAGATGAAGCAATAGTTGTTGCTGAAAATATCTATAGACATTTAGAAGAGGGAATGGAGCGAAAAGAGGCGGTTATTGTGGGTGCAACAGAGATGTTTCCTGCGGTAGTAACGGCAACCTTGACAACAGTATTTGCTTTTTTACCAATGTTACTGATGAGTGGTGAGATGGGAATGTTTATAAAAATTATTCCTATTATGATCACTGTTTTACTGCTCTCTTCACTCTTTGAAGCTTTCTACTTTTTACCACTGCATGCGCATGACTTTTTAAAGGTTTCTAAAACAGGGAGTTTTACAAAAACATTTTGGGAGAAAATGTATAGATGGTACAGTAAAGGTCTGCATTTTTTCTTTAAGCGTAAAGTTGTCTCTTTAGTGCTTATTACAGTTGCTATTTTAAGTTTGGAATTTATAATGATGAAACAAGCGAAGTTTCAACTCTTCCCTGATTTTGACAATACACAGGTTTATGTTTATGGTAAAGTTAATATTAATAATGAATTGAAAGATACTGAAAAGATTGTAACAAAACTTGAAAAAATTATTATGAAGAGTATCGATAAAAAAAATGTATCTTCTGTAACATCGGTTATTGGTTTTAAAATGGATGCAAAAAATAGAGCCGAACTTGGTGAAAATATGTTTCATATTTTTATTGATCTGCATGAACGGGCACCGGATAACTTTTTTGACAAATATATAAGTCCGTATCTCTCAATAGAGTATGATCAAAATATTAAAACAAGAAAATTGAGTGCTAAGGCGATAGCAAAGAAGATAAAAAGAGCGCTCTCCACAATACAAAAGAGTAAAAATGTAAAAGGTAAAAATATCTTTGAAGAGCTTGTTGTAAAAGTTCCTGGTGCCGGAGTTATTGCACATGATGTAGAGATTGGATTGAGCTCGAATGATGGTAGAAGTGTTGTTCCGTCACTTAAAGCTTTAGAAAAAGAGTTGGCTTCAATTAAAGGAGTTTACAATATTACTGATGATGCAATACTTGGAGAAAAAGAGTTAAAATTACGAGTAAACAGATATGGGCAGGAGTTAGGTTTTAATGAAGGTGTAGTATCCAATATTTTACGAGCATACTATCTTAAAGGGGAATATGGAAAGCTCTTTAAAAAATCGGGTCTTGTCCGTATTCGTATAGAGAGTGGTCTTGATAAAAAAAGAGATTCACTTGCTAATATTGCTCTGGCTGTACCTGCTACAAAAGAGTTTGTAAAACTAAAAGATATTTGTGATTTTGAGTATAAACAAGGATATGTAACGATTAAAAAAGAGGAAGGTAAGCGTATTAGAAGTCTTTTCGCTTCTACGGATAAAAAAATTATTACCTCCTCAGAAGTGATGCAAAAAATAGAACCTATGCTTCAAAAATTCAAAAAAGAGGGTCTTGTTGTAACTATTAAAGGAGAAGAGAAAGAGAATAATAAAAATAAAAAAGAGATGATGCAATCAGCTGTTATTGCACTCTTTTTAATTTTTATTACACTTGTATGGTTATTTGATTCTATTTTAAAATCACTGATCGTTATCAGTACAATACCTTTAGTGCTACTTGGTGTCCTTGTAGGACATGCTATTATGGGTTTAAATCTAACAATGCCGGGATTAATAGGTGTTGTAGGGCTTGCCGGTGTTGTTGTTAATGATGGATTGATTATGGTTGATTTTATAAAAAATGCCAAAAATACAGAGGAACTGATGCAGCGTGCACAGACACGACTACGTCCGATCTTGTTGACATCTCTTACAACTGTTTTAGGACTTTTGACATTGATATTTTTTGCATCAGGACAGGCAAAAATATTGCAACCAATGGCAGTGTCTTTAGGATATGGAATTGCATGGGCAACAATTTTAAATCTTTTGTATGTGCCACTTCTTTATGCTGTAATTTACAAAATTAAAGAACCGCAAAAATAGCGCTAAACTAAAGCAACTTCTAAGCAACTGCTCTGTATAATTTCGACCTACTTAAAGTGGGTTCGTAGCTCAGTTGGTTAGAGCCCTCCGCTCATAACGGAGTGGTCCCGTGTTCGAGTCACGGCGAACCCACCACTTTTATTTTGGCAATCCAAACTTTTGTGTTATTAATTCCCCTTCATCATTAAAAAAGAGATAGTATAGTAGATCTTTTTTTACATTGAGCTCTAAAAGATATCGTAGTGCAAGATTTGCCTGTAATGATGCAATATGCATTACAATTGGTGCAGCAATGCCTGCGGGTGTTTTTTGTACAATCTTAAAAGCATCAGAAAAAGAAGACTCTTCTATGAAGGCTACTTGCCCATGAAAAGCTTCAACGCTACCATAGATCCAAGGAAGATTTTTATTTTTTGCATAGCTATTAATTGCTGCTCTTGTTGGAAGATTATCTGTTGCATCAATGATGAGGTCAAGATCTATATTGAGATGACTCCACTGCTCAAAATCCATATTATAAGCATGTGCTTTTGTATAAGGAGAACGTTCTTTAATCAGGTTTGCATTTATTAAAGCTTTATTCTTTTTTATATCTTTTAATGTAAAAGCAATTTGTCTATGAATATTATGCAGACTTACTGTATCGAAATCAACAATATGAACTTCACCAATACCTGCGGCTCCTAATGCAAAAGCTATGGAAGATCCAAGTCCTCCGGCACCGATTATTGCTATTTTTTTGTTTTGAAGCTTTTTTTGTTTCTCTTCTCCCCAGAGTTGTATCTGTCTATGAAAATAGTTTTTCATAAAGATTTCCTTCTTTTTTGAGCCTCTTTAAAGCCCCATGTTCTACGGGCTCTTACAACATCAGAGTGTTGCATATCAACGATCATTAGCTCCTCTTTATTTCCTAAGTGTGTAAGGAGTTCTCCATTTGGATCGACTAAGATGGAGTCACCGTAAAAGTGCCATGTAGAAGTTTTGTCTTGATACTCCCCAATACGATTTGCTCGTAAAATATAGCTGTTGTGTGTAAACGCACGAGTTGCTATAAGTGCTTTCCATCGATCGTACGATTCAAAGGTTGATACACTTGGTACTAAAAGACAATCTATATTTTTTTCATTAAGTTGTTCAAAAATTTGATCAAAATGGAGTTCAAAACCACTTATGACACCAAATTTAAATCCGTCAACTTTAAAAACGAGGGGTGCATTGAGTGGTTTGATCTCATTGTCAAAAAATTTCTCTTCATTCCAATGCGCATAATTGATCAAAATTTGTTGCTGATAGTAAGAGGTTGAAGCAGGTGCAAATTTTGCAATAGTTTTATAGATCTTTTTCTTTTTTACAAGAATAAGAGGTGCAATAATTGTCATTTTATAGCTTGCAGAGAGCTCTTTGAGAATTTTTATTTGATGTTGTGCCTGCTCTTTAATCATACTGTGTGACATTGATGTCAGCTCTTTAAAAAAAGGGTTTAAAATATACTCTCCAAGAAGTAAAACTTTCACCCCTTTTTTATTTGCAATACGAATATAGTTATAGAGTTTTGTAGAACTCATACCTTGTGAACTGAGTTGTAAAACGGCTGCACGCATGGTTTATCCTTGTTTATGAGGCTTTTATCTCTTCTATTTTTATAACGGCATCTTCGAGCATTTTTTGTGCTGATTGGAGCTCTTTCATCCCTTTTTCATAGGCTCTTACACTCTCTTCAAGCGTAATTTCTGGTTGCATTAAAGTCTCTAGGATCTGTTTTGCGTTATCAAGTTTTTTTTCAAAGTTCTCTTTAGCCATTGAGCGCTTCCTTTATATGATTTTCAAATTTTTCAAGTTCAACAAGAAAGGCATCATGCCCATAATCACTCTCTACATCAATATATTTATAGTTTGTATTACCTATATTTTTTAATTCATTTGCAATCTCTTGCATTTCAAAGTTCTTAAAGAGTATATCATTTTTAAAACTAAATAGATGTAAATCGGCTGTAACACGTTTTAGAGCCTCTCCTAGAGAGTCAAAGCCGCGTGACAAATCATAAATATTGATTGCCTTTGTAATGTAAAGATAGGTAAGAGGGTCAAACCATTTTGTGAAATTATAACCATTGTACTCCAGATAGGATTCAACTTGAAATTTTCCAAAGAGTTCATAAAGTCCGTCTGTTCGTTTATATTCTCTTCCAAATTTATTACGCATGGATTCATGTGATAAGAAGCTGATATGTCCTGCCATTCTTCCAATAGCCATACCAGCAAGACCTTGTTCTTTAAGAACTTGAGGATCATAATACCCATCTTTAAAGTCCGGATCTTTTAAAATGGCTTCTTGTGCTACTTTATTGAAAGCAATTGCCCATGGTTGCGTTGCATGGGTAGTGGCAAGTGCTATGATCTTGTTTGCAAAATTTGGGTAGTGAATAGCAAATTGAAGCGCCTGCATACCACCCATACTTCCACCAATAATGGCATGAACTCTGTGAATATCAAGTTTGTCAAATAAGATACGTTGTGCTTTAATCATATCTTTTATACTAATAACTGGAAATTTATAACGATAGGGTTCGAGATAAGGGTGTTGTGGGCTCATAGGACCTGTTGAACCAAAACAACTGCCTATAACATTGGAACAGATAACAAAATATTTATCTGTATCAATTGCTTTGCCACTTCCAATAAGTCCATCCCACCAACCTGCTTTATTATCACCTTCGTATGTTCCCGCTGCATGATGACTTCCTGTAAGTGCATGACAAACTACAATGACATTGCTTTTATCTTCATTAAGTTCGCCATAAGTCTCATATGTGATATCATAAGGCTCTAAAATACGCCCACTCTCAAGATAGAGTGGGTTTGTAAAGTGTTGGGTATGTGTTTGCAGGTTTAATGACAAATTTGATGCTCTCTTAAAAATAATAGTGACATTTTAGCAAAAATGGCTTAAGTTCACCTCTAATTTATGCATCAAGTGCCTGAGCAATATCATCTATGAGATCTTTTGCGCTCTCTAAACCACAAGAAATTCTAATAAGTCCCTCCGGAACACCACAGGCAACAAGTTCTTCATGTGATAGTTGTTGGTGTGTTGTTGAAGCAGGATGAGTGATGATTGATTTTGAATCACCGATATTGACAACTAAAGAGTAGAGTTTTGTTGCATTTACAATTTTTTGAGCTGCTTCAAGACTCTCTACCTCAAAGCTAAGGAGTCCGCTGCACAGTCCATCTGTAAAATATTTTTGGGCATTATCAAAATTAGGATTGCTTTTTAGTCCCGGATAGTTTACTTTTTTGACCTTCGGATGTGCTTCTAAAAACTCTGCAAGCATTAAGGCATTACGGGAGTGCTCTCTCATACGAAGTGCCAAATGCTCCATACCCTGAATAAAGAGCCAAGAGTTAAACGGTGAAACGACAGCACCAAGATCGCGTAAGAGTGAAAGTCTTGCACGTAATGTAAACGCAGGAAGTCCTGTCTCTGTATAGATCAGACCGTGATATGAAGCATCAGGGTTGTTGAAATGGGCATAACGAGGGTTGTTCTTGAGTTTTTCATTCAGCCCTTTTCTCTCAACCAAAATACCACCGATCGCAAGTCCCTGACCGGTTGTATATTTAGAAGCACTGTGTACCGTAATATCTGCACCCCATTCAAATGGTCTGCAGAGTACAGGTGTTGCTACTGTATTGTCTACTATGGTAAGAATATTATATTTATTTGCAATTTTTGTAAGTGCTTCAATATCTGCGACATCAATACTTGGGTTTGTCAGTGATTCAAAAAAGATAGCTTTCGTTTTTTCATCAATGAGTGATTCGAGCTCTTTTGGATCATGTACATTAAAAAAACGAGCTTCAATGCCAAAACGTTTGAGTGTATGTGCTGTTTGTGTGAGGCTTCCTCCATAAAGTTGTTTGGCACAAAGAATATTTTCTCCGGCTTCTGCAACATTTGCAAAGGCATAAAAGATAGCACTCATACCACTTGATGTCGCCAGTGCTGCCTCCCCACCTTCAAGAGAAGCAAAGCGTTTTTCAAAGACATCGGTTGTCGGATTGTTCAGGCGTGTATAGATATTACCAAGTTTTTTAAGTGCAAAGAGATCTGCAGCGTGTTCTACATCTTCAAACTCATAAGCTGTTGTTTGGTAGATTGGCACTGCCATTGTTCCTTGACTATCTTTTATATAGCCTTCATGCAGTGCTTTTGTCTGTAAATCCATTTCTAGTCCTTTATTTTAAATTCCGCTTTGGAACTAATTTACTGTATTATACAATAAATGGTATAATTGCAAAAAAATAATTAGGAACTTTTATGGGTAGAGCATTTGAATATAGAAAAGCATCAAAATTAAAACGATGGGGGGCAATGTCAAAACTGTTTCCTAAACTTGGTAAAGTAATTACAATGGCGGCAAAAGAGGGTGGAATGGATCCTGATCTAAATCCAAAATTGCGTACGGCAATTTTAAATGCCAAAGCGGAGAATATGCCAAAAGACAATATTGATGCAGCCATAAAAAGAGCAGCCGCAAAAGACAGCTCTGATATGAAAGAGGTAAATTTTGAAGGAAAAGCTCCTCATGGTGTTTTGCTATTCATTGAATGCGCAACAGATAATAATACACGTACCGTTGCAAATGTAAAAAGTATTTTAAATAAAAACGGTGGTGAAATGCTTACAAACGGCTCTTTAGAGTTTATGTTTTCACGCAAAGCAATTTTTGAGTTTAATCTTAAAGATGATATGGATCTTGAAGAGCTAGAGCTTGAACTTATTGATGCTGGTCTTGAGGAGATCGAAGAGGAAGAAGGTGTTGTTCTTGCAACGGCTGATTATACTGCTTTTGGTACAATGAATGAAGCATTGGAAAAGATGGGTATTGAAATTACAAAAGCAACATTAGAACGTATTGCAAATACACCTATTGAAATTAGTGAAGAAGAACATGCTGATGTGGATAAAATTTTAGAGCGTCTTGAAGATGATGAAGATGTTCAAAAAGTCTATACAAATCTTGCATAATGCAAACTCTTAAAGAAGAGTTTACTACTACATTAGAGGTGAAGCAATCAAAATTTATTGCTCATCTCATTCCCTACGAACACTACGAAATAAAACTTCAAAATTTGAAGCAAGAACATCCAAAAGCACGACATTTTGTAACAGCATATCGATATCTTAATGAATTTTCTCAAGTGGTGGAGCATTCAAGTGATGACGGAGAGCCAAAAGGAACATCGGGAAAACCTTCTTTAATGGTACTGCAAGGTCAAGAACTCATTAATGCAGCTGTTATAGTTGTACGCTATTTTGGTGGTACAAAACTAGGAACAGGTGGTTTGGTCCGAGCTTATAGTGATGCTGTTAATCTCGTAATAGAAGAAGCAGAACTTTCTCTTTATAAAGAGGAATCAATAAAAGAGATAATTTTTGACTATAGTGATATTAGAATGGTTGAATATGAGTGTGATACTAACGGTATTATGATTGTTGAAAAGTTGTTTGAGGATAAAGCCCACTATACGCTTCAGGCGCCAAAAGAGAATTTGACAGCTTTTTTTAAAAAGATGAAAAGAGTTGTTGGAATTATATAAGAATAAAATAGCAAGCAGCAGGAAAACTGCTTGACTATTTTGAACTTTTATTGTCTTCCGTGAACAGCATTTCCCATATCCCACATAGGTAAGAAGATACCAAGTGCAAGGAGAAGTACCATTGCTGCAATGATAAGAAGCATAACCGGTTCAATTGCTTCACTTAAACCATCAATAATAGCGTCAAAACGCATTTTGTAGTACTCTGCAACTTTTTTGATCATTGTGTCGAGTGTACCACTATCTTCACCGGCACGTACCATTTGTATAATCATATTTTCAAAGAGACCAGTCTCTTCAAGACCTTTATTAAGTGCTCCACCTTTTTCAACGGTAATAATAACAGATTGTAATTTTTTCTTGAGTGGTAAATTGTCAATCATATCTATTGCAGTCTCTAGTGCTTCTGCAATAGGAATACCCGCACGAATAAGTTCTGAAAAAACAAGTGTAAAACGACTGAGTGCAGAGTATTTGATAATATTTTTAATGAGATATGTCCGTAAAAGGAACTGGTGCCATTTATACCTAAACTCTTCTGAATTGTTGACTGTATATTTAAAAACAAGATAAAAGAGTGCTAATCCAGCAAGTAGATATGGACCAAAATTATTAAAAAGATACTCTAATTTTAAGAGTATAATTGTTGGTAATGGTAAATGTGCATGTAGCTCTTCAAATATTGCTTTAAACTGAGGAACAACATAGGAGATAAGAATTGTAAATGCAACAGCCATAGCAATCATTACATTTCTTGGATAAGCCATTGCTTTTTTAAATTTGATAACATTGGCACGGATCTCTTCAAGCATATCAGCTAAAGAGTAGAGTGCTTCATCAAGATTACCTGTTTTTTCTCCTAACTGAATCATTGCAATAGCAAGATTTCCAACTTCAAAACGAAAATTTTCCATAGCCGAAGAGAGAGAGTGTCCGGAGTTAATATCATCTGCTACTTTTGAAAAAACAGTTTTCAGAGCTTCATCTGTAGTTGCACTTGCAATTTCGTTTAGTGAGTCATGAATAGATATACCGGCATTTGTCATAACTGCTAACTGACGAATAGCAGCGATAAGTGCATCAGGCTTTATCTTCTTTTTACTAACATTTTTTAAAAGATCTGCTTTAAAACGTTTGAGTTTTAATTCAAATGGTTCAGTTGCTTCTTCAACTTTAATGATAATACCTGTAAATTTCAGTTTTGCATAACTGTTTGCCTCTTTCCTATCTTCGGCATAGAGACCAATTTTCTCTTTTTTTCCTCGTGTGAGTACTGTTACTAGATAATATTTCATCCTTTTGCCACCTTTAATACCTCTTCAATACTTGTAATACCATCAATGGCTTTTTGTAAACCATTTTGAAAGATTGGGATAAATCCCTCTTTTACTGCTTGTTCTAACATTGCCTCTTTCGATGCACCTTTTGCAATAAGTGTAGAGAGTGCTTCTGAAATGTTGAGTACTTCACAGATCATCTCTCGTCCCATATAGCCTGTTCCTCCACACTCTTTACATCCTTTACCTTTATAGAATATTGTTCCTTCTGGTACAATATCTCCTATCTCTTCTAAAACAGATGCAGAGAGCGCATCTTCTTCTTTACAGTGAAGACAAATTTTTCTTACAAGTCGCTGTGCCTGAATAGCGACAAGTGCACCACTGATAAGATAGTGTTCAATTCCCATATCCGCCATACGTGGAATTGCGGATATAGAATCATTTGTATGCAGAGTAGAGATGACCAAGTGACCTGTAAGGGCTGCTTTGATGGCTATTTCAAGTGTCTCTTGATCTCGAATTTCACCAATCATAATTTTATCTGGATCTTGACGCAAAATAGAACGCAAGGCATCTGCAAAACTCAGACCGACTTTTGCATTTACCTGTACCTGTTGAATAAGGTTCATTCTATACTCAACCGGATCTTCAACGGTAATAACTTTATCTTCTACATTTCGAAGTTCATTTAAAGCACCATAGAGAGTTGTTGTTTTTCCTGAACCGGTAGGTCCTGTTACTAAGATAATACCGTATGGAGCTTCCAAGCCTTTAATAAATTTATGATAACTTGCTGCATCCATTCCCGCATCTTCAAGACGGACTAATGCTTTTTGTTTATCAAGAACACGCATAACGATAGATTCTCCATAGAGAATAGGGAGTGTTGAAATACGAAAATCATATTCACGTGCGCCGACTGCTGTTGAAAAACGACCATCTTGTGGTTTTCTTTTCTCGGCAATATCGAGATTTGCAAGAAGTTTCAAACGAGATGCAAGGGGAGGGTATATGTCTTTTTCAAAGATAAACATTTCACTCAAACGACCATCAACACGTCCACGAACCACACAGTTTTTCTCTGTTGGTTCAATATGAATATCACTTGCTCGTCCATTAATACATGTTTTTAAAACAACATCAATGAGAAGAAGGATTGAAGAGGCCTCTTGTTGCTCTTCGAGTGTAGAGATAGAGTTGAGCTCTTCACGGATTTTTCTTACAAGATCTTTAACGCTGTCTTTAAGACTGATTTTATAGAGATAGTTTTCAATCTGCTTTTTTGTTGCTAAAGCAATTTTTAGAATTTTTCGTGGATAGAGTCTTTGAATAGCTTCTTGTGCATCAATATCCAAAGGATCACTAAAAGCTACCGTAACACTCATCTCATCTTGAGAAATTGGAATTGCATTATGTTTTTGAAATTGTGCAAGCGGTACATTGCTTGTAAGGTTGTAGTCCATATCTATAGAATCAAGGTCCACAAACATAAGATCTAGCTCTTGTGCCAGTTTTTGTAAAACTGCACTTTCTGGTATATAGTCATAATCATCAATTATTGAAAGTTTATATACACCATTTCTGATTTGCTGCACAATATAACGGATGAGCCTATCCATTGTCATAAAGCCAGAGAGGGTGATATCTCGTAAAATGAGATTTTCACTGATCCCTTTAGCAAGGAGTCTATCGACTTGCCCTTTCATTATAGAACCGTTGGCAAGCAGGTCTGTTGTTATTCTGTCCACGTTATTCCCTTACCAATAAATATGTCGCTTTAAAAGCATTGTATCATAAATCTCTTCAACCACCATTTTACTTATATCGTTATCTTTGATTAAATAGAGTTTATAAGTTAACTTTTTATCTTTTTTATCTTTAAAAAGATAAAAAGTACGTTTTTTGTGTTTTCCAAGTTGAGCATAGAGATCAAAAACTTTGGAAAGCACATAGTCTGTTGTTGGCAACTTTAATTTTGAAAGAGGATAGTTGTCAAGCAAAGCATGATAAAGAAGTTTTTTTTGCATTAAAATAATTGAAAAGTAGGCTGCATTTGCACGTGCATCTTTTGAAAATTTTAAGACTGTAATGGGTTCTGCAAGTCTATCTATATAATCAGAATTGAGACATGAAAAACCATAAAGTGATGCATAGGCTTCATCTCTTTTATAGCGTTTAAAGTAATTGAAACCTATAGTACATGCTTTAGAATACTGTTTATTTTGATAGAAGTTAAACATATCTTGTTTGACATCTGCATAGAGGTTTGTTAAGAAAATGAAAAGTACTAAAAGTTTCATCGAAATTTTCCTGTTCTGATCTCATCGAGTAATACTCTTGCATTCCCTGAATGTGAATATTGAATATATTTTTGTAAAGTTTTTATAGCAAGTTGCTTTTTGTGCAATTTAACTAAAGATTTTGCAAAGATAAGCCAACTCTCCTCGATATCATTATTAATATTATTTGTCAAAAGTGCATAATTATAAGCCTCTTCATAATTACCAAGTTCATAATATTTTTTTGCTACAAAAAGACTTAATGCAGGATTATTATTTTTCTTAAATCGTGCAATGATATCTTTTATGTCTTTTTGCGAGTCACGTCTCTCTATAGTAATAAGATGACGTTCTGTTGGCGAATCATGAACGATGTTTTGTGTGTGAACTATAGGCTCTTTTACAGCTTTGTTTTCTTGAACATCAATATATTTTTCTTCTATATTTTGCTGGATAACTTTTTTTCTTTTCTTAATCTGTTTTTTCTCCTTTTGTTGTTTGTGAGGAGTATTAATAATTTTGTAGTAAGGTTGTGTTTTACTCTCTTGTAAATGTTTCATAAAATTCATAGATGGATGAAGTGTGAGTGCTGAACTATTCTCAACTTTGTGTTGTTGTGTCACTTTGTCTATTTTAACAGGAGCTTTTATTTGGGCTCTCTTGTGTAGTTGCTGTTTGACTACAGCTTTTGTTGTAGGTTTTTGTATCTCTTTTTTCTGTTGTTTTGTATCTTTTGATGATGAAGCTGTAAAAAAGAGTATACTTCCAATGACAGCTACAAGAAAAAATAGTATGAGTGCTGCAAAAGGAATATAAGATTTTATCTTATAACGTAACCAGCGTTTTTCTAGATCTTGTGTATTAAGCATCAATAAGTCCCGTATGAATTGCAGCCATCTCTATATGTTTTGTGGCGATATTGTTTCGACTGATTTTATGTGATTCGTTATTCTGCTCATATGTTGCATATATATCAAAGAGTGTATAGAGAAGTTTATTGGTATCTCTATAGTTTCCTTTTGTAAATTTATAAATTTTATTGACAAGTTTTGTATTAAAAAGAGTTGCCGTATCAAAACAGTTTGCTTTCATGAGTTTCTTTTGAATATAGATTTTTAATTCTGCGGGAGAAGAGTTCTCAAGTTCTATGGTTTCCCAAATACGTGTTTGAAAATGCTCTTTTGCAATGAGATCTTCTTTTTCTGTTTTATGAAGAGCAATAACAAACTTCATAGTTCTTGTATCGGATAAGAGTCTGATTTTTTCCATTAACTCTTCTGAATAGAGTTGTGCTTCATCGAGTAGCACAACGGGTGTCTCATCAAAATTTACTTCTTTGACAATTTTCATAAATTGTGTAAAATTTAATTCTCCCTCGTATTGGGTATGAAAAAGATCTTGTGCTAATGTTTTGTAAAATTCACTCTCATCCAAGATAGGTGTCTCATATAAAAAGACGCTCTGAATATTGTTTAAATCTAAAGAGAGTTTTGTCAAAAACATACTCTTTCCTGTTCCTGGTTTTCCATAGAGCAGGATCATTTTTAGGGGTTTTTTAATAGAATCTTTTAAAGATTGGTAGATCGTAGATACTCGATCTAATTGAATATAATCTTTAGGATTGACAGTATCTAAGAAAACATTTTTAGAATTTACAAAGATACTCTCCATTGATGTGTACTCCTATTTTGCATTTTTGTTTGTGCTTGTTTTTGTAGCACTTTTATGATGTCTTGAGACATATTCGTTTGTGATAAGATCATTACTAAGACCTTTATATCCTAAATCTGAAAGAGAAATACTATTTTTTGATTTATGAATAATATGTGGTTCAATGATAATAACTAGCTCTTCAGTCTCTTTTGAAGTAGACTCATATTTAAAGAGATTGTCAATTAATGGAATATCTCCTAAGAGAGGTACTTTATTTGAACTTTTAACATCTTTTGTATTAATTAAACCACCAAGAATAATACGGTTTCCATCTTTCACTGTTACGACAGAAGAGAGTTGACGACGAGTTAAATCCGGTGGCATATCTCTTCCTGTATTTGGTGTGTTTTTAATGTCAGTTGTTGTTTCAGAAAGAGATGGGTTAATACGAAGTGTAATTGTATTGTCATCTGCTATTTCAGGTGTAATTGTTAATAAAACACCGGCAAATACTGATTGGACATTTTCATTTTGTGTTGTTGCAGCAACACCACCACTTGTACCTTGTTGGTTTGTTTCAGATTTTATTTTATAAAAATATTCAGTTCCTGCTGTAATGAGTGCCGGCTGATTATTTAAGGTAAGGACTTTTGGATTTGAAAGTGCATTAACATTACCTTGAGTTTTGAGGAATTTAATAACTTCATTTAAAGAACCGCCACCTTTTAGTGTTACAATTTTTGCTACACCAGAAGCAGAGTTTAATGCAGCTGTTGTGATACTTGGTGATACTGCATTCGTTGTATCATAACTACCGACATTTTTTAGATTTAAAGTATTAACACCAAGTTGTACATTTTGAAGTGCATAGAGTTGCTTCCAATCTATACCAGTTGTTTTGCCTTTACTCATTGTGACTGTTAATAGTTGTACATCAATGAGAACTTGCAATTGCACTTTGTCTTGCATTCTTTTTAAATACTTTTCAAATCTTTTGAGCTGTCTTGATGTTGCAGTTACTGTAATAAGACCTGCATTTTTATTAATGAGTGGAGCAGGGGCTTTATAGGTATCTGTTGGACGATTTAAAACTTGTTGAAATTCAGTTTCAAGCTGCTCCCAAAATTTTACTTCATCAGTACTTTCAATTTTAATTCCAGAATCAGCAGTTGAAGTACTTCCTCCTGCACCTCCGCCACTACCATTAGAACTTCCATTTGAAGTAGAAGCACCATCTCTTCCACTTGCTGATGAACTGAGTGTTACATCTGTACTACCTGTACTTTTACGCTGAGAGAGAATGTAGTCAATATTAAATACTTTCGTCGTTAAGTATGAAATTTTAAGTAGGTTGTTCTCTAATGTATAAGAGAGATTGTTCTCAGTCAAAATAATATTAAGAACTTCATTTATAGTAAGGTTCTTGAGGTTTGTTTTATTGAGTCTGTGCTTTAAAAACTTCTCTGCATGCGGATCGGTAATAATAATACTAAAACCACATTCATCACTGAGTTGATCAATAAAATCAATAATTCGTGTATTTTGTGATGAACTTATGCTAAAAAGTTCATAAGAACAATCTGCAAAACTGCTTGTTGATACCATTGCTGTTAAAATAGCTGCGCATAGCGATGTTTTAAATTTCATTGTTTTATTCCTACTTATCATTAATTTTAATATTTTTGTGTTTTGTTTCTGTTGTGAGAATAATTTCTCTTCTGCCACGTGTAAGAAGAACAGATTTAAATGTTACTTTTTTAATGGTGTAACCTGCAATATGTCCTCCCTCTTTATACCATCGTCCATTTATTAAGACAGATTTGTTTAAGATGGCTTTTAAAGCAAATCTGTATGAAGAGTGAACTCTTCTATGTCTATATGATCTATGGTAAAGAACCTTTGAAGGTTTCGTTACGATTTTTTCAACTTTGTTTTTTTTATCTTTTTTTACTTCAAGGTAAATAAAAGGATCTTTAATTAAAGCAATATCTTTATTCGAAATTCCTTTCCTTGGTGGTTTGATAGCTTCAATTTGCTTGTCAACCCATGCTAGGTCATCGGATGCATTAAGAAAAGATGCAAAGGACAGTAGTAAAAGTATTGTTGTTAATGTTTTCATTAATATTTAATCCCCCATACTGAGATTTTAAAGTCAGAGTTTAGATTCTCTTTTGCTGTTATATTAAAATCATGAAGATCAACAACAAGATTACTTTGCTCCATAGAGTTTATAAATTTTACAGTGTTTTGAAAGTTTCCTTCACTCAGGACTTCTATATCAAGTATATGTCCGAAAGAACTTCCGACATCTGCATATTTATTAGTAAGATTATTAATCTTAATATTGTATTTCTGAGCATTTGTTGTAATAGAGTCTAAGTAAGCACCCCAAGCAGTTTCATCATAAATAAGGAATGAAATTGTTTCAATTTTATGTTTTATATACTCATTTGTTTGTCGTTCTGCCAACATTTTAGCATTGATATTTTTAATCTCTCTGTCTAGTTGTGTTATTCTTATTTTAGGGTTTCTTTGTAAATAACGTTTGTCTGCTGCAATATCACGTTGTAGTTTTTTGACTTCTGCACGTGTCTGTTGAAAACTTTCAAAAGAGCTATCCCAAAAAAGGAAGTAAGCAAAGGCAAATATACCTGCTACTACCATAACATAGATCATATAGATCTCTTTTTGTTCTTTGCCTTTGAAGGCTGTATCTATCTTATGTAGGTAGTCTTCTATATTTATTCTCATAATACCGTCACCTTCAACTCACTGATGTAAGTTTGTAATTTTTTATCAAATATAATTTTTTCTAAGTTGAAATTATATTTGCCTTCATTCGTTTTTGTTAGATATTTTACTAATTTAGTAATAGAACGATCATTTGGAGATACTAATTGTAAACTCAGTACTTTACCTGTTTTTTCATTTTCAGCATAATTAATAGCAGAAAGGTGTACATTGAATTTATTAAGATCTTTTGTAAATTTTGCTATCAGTTTTGCTTTCATAGGATAGTTGACTTTTACATCGCGAATTTTTACAAGAGTATTTTTCTTTTCATGATACTCTTTCTCCTCTTCATGTAAAAGAGTTAGTGCTTTCTTTTTGTCAAGAAGTCTGCTTTTTATTGTTGCTTCTCTTGTGATTTTTAAATTATGAACTTCTTTAAAATTTTGTTTTAAAAGCTCCACTTGTAGATGTTGCATATATGTTAATGTCCAATATGTAATTGGATAAGCAAAAGCAAGAGCAAAAGCAACTGCAGTGAGGATAATAAGTTTTCCACTTTCACGTTTTATGAATTTAGGTGGTCGTTTATACTCTGTAAAGTTACATCTGTATCGATCTTCTTGCGGAACAAGAGTATATAGTTGCATTAATGCATGCATCTGATCCATATAGAGCGTATCATTTGTTTCAAAACCATAATCAAAATTAAATTCACTGGCATGAATATTTAGTTCTACTTCGAACATTTCATGTAGTTTTGTAACTGTTTGCGTTTCTGTGCCTACATAAACATGTTCAAATTTTTCTAATTCAAAAGCACGTTTAGCATACGTTAAAATATCATTGATATTTGCCATAAGCTCTTTATAGAGACGAATTACATACTCTTTATAGTCACTTTGTGTATCTTTTAAGTGAACATTTGCAATGAATTCCATAAACTCTTCATAAGGAATGCGCTCTCCATAAAGTTCACAAAATCTTTCATGCATATCTATATAAGAGTATTTGAGTGTTTTACTATATATAAATTCTTTATTATTGTATATAGTTAAAGAAGCATCATGTTCCTGAATATATATAAAACAGTGCACACCGTCACTTTGGAGAATCTCTTTAGAGTAGAGTGATTTTAGTAAAAGTGGAGCAGGAACTATCGTATCAATGTATTTTAGTTTATTGACAACATTCTCAAATGTTGTTGTCAACTCAAGTGGATCAACTATAAAAAGGTGAAAATGTCTATTCTCTTCGTCGAAATTGTTATAATTTTCTATATATTGGATCTTGTATTCAACTGCTTGATCAAGAGCAAGCTCATCATATGCTTTATTATTAATAGCATCATAGAGATCTTCATCCAGTATATTTTTACTAATTTCAATTTGCGCTGTTATAAAACCTTTTGTATTTAAATAGGAGATGACAAATTGATCTTTCGAAAATTCAGGAGCTTTTGATTCACTTATAAAACTAGAAATACTAGTAAAATATGTCTCTTTGTAGGGATTAACAGAGAGTACACTTGAAAAAGAGTGTTTTGATGACGTATTCATTCGTTTTAATCCTATTTAAAAGTAACGGTTATCATGGAACAAAATCCATCGTTACTGTAAAATTCTATTCTGTAGACATTATTTTGTTTATCAATCGCATATTTGGAGACAAGATCTTTTTTCCTTATGAAAAAATCACTCTCATCTTTCTTAGATGAAGGATATCCAATAACGTTTACTCGAACAGTTCTGTCTTTTATAATTTTAAAATCGTCATTTACAGAAAAATTTGAAGCTTTTTGTAAAGAAATTAATTTATTATCTGCTTCTACTTTATAAAAAGTAGGACAATTTTTTGAAATTTTAAAATATTGGGGCTTTAATGTTGTAATTTTTCTATTTCCAACATAAACATCATAAGCACCAAGCCTATTTTTTTTAACTACTCCTAATAGATTAGAACAGTTAAACTCATTACTCTCTGATTTTAGCGGAATGAAGCTTAAAGATTTTTTTATATCTGATAAATTTAACAAAATTTTGTGATTTATTTCTAAAGTGCCATAATTTTTGATGATTTTAGCTAAATTTCTTTCGTTAAGCTTAAAGTCTCGTTTATATTTTATATTCATTATTTTCATAAATTCTTCTATTGCTAAAAGTTGATAAAAAACTTTTTGCGATACAGTGGAAAGACTTTTACTTGTTTCAATTGCAAAGGCCGGTTTATTATGTTTTACAGCAAAATAAGTTAATGAAAGACGCATTTGTTCATCTTTTAATTTTGTTTGTGTGTTTTTCACATTAAAAATATGATGTTTTTTGAGAAGTCTTTTATTGACACTCTTTTGTACATTTTGTGCAATATCATTGAGGTTGCCAAAAGGATTTTTTTGGTTTAGGTTACACTGGTCAATAACACAGGTTTGTCCCCATGCATTAGGATTGAAAATACTGTTTTGTTCTTTATGTCTATAAAAGCCGTGTCCGTCATGTAGATTGAGAACTAAAGAGACTTTTTTGTTGAGTATAATTTTTTTTATCCCTTCAACAATAGCTCTATCTTTGTCATTTTTTTTCATAGTCGCAAATTTTCTATTCATATCGCCATGAATACCACGTTTATTGGCAATAATACTTGCTTTATTGAGGTTTGGAACAACCCAAAGGTTTTTACTTAAAATTGTGTAATGAGTTGCTAAAATTGCCGCTGAAAAATAACCTCCCGGTTCATTGCCGTGTATTCCACCGATAACAAGAAGTGTTGTATTGGAATCACTGTTCTCTTTTTTTATGAGGTTTATTTTTGCTTGAAGTTGGGTTATGAGTATAAAAGTACTCATAACAATTAATGCCATCTGTTTCATGCGCTTATTTTTCCGTAATGATTTGTAATTTATCATTCGTAAGTTTAGCGATTAAAACTTTATCTCCGTTAAATGTGAAACTATTTGTTCTATAGTTCTCATGAAATGTAATTTTATAGATATTCTTTGTATGAGGGTAGGGTATTATATTGATATTTGTAAAGCGAATATGCTTTTTTTCACGTTTAGCAAAGATTCGTGTTTTATATTTTTTAAATTGTGTTAAATCCATACCGTCAAAGCGCTTAAACTCAGGTGCATAAAAAGCCAAATAATCATTCAAATTATTATAGATCCATGCATAGCGCCAGGCATAAAGATCTGCAAGAAGATGTGCAAGTGATTTTTTAAGATCTTTTTTTGAGAGGCTTTTATTGTTAATAATAAGAACCGTTTTTGAAATATCAATTTTTTGATCAAGTGACTCTAAATTTTTATTATTAATAGCAATACACCCTTTTGTAAAACTGTCACGTTTCTGATCTTTGGGAACACCGTGGATCCATATACCTTGTCCTGTTTTACCTTTGTATTGATCATAAATATTTGGATATGAAGTCACAAAAGCCATTGGCCCGTAGAAAGGATCTACATGTGTTAGTTTTTGAACAAGATTGTAAACACCGATGGGTGTACGGAGATCACCCTCTGTAATTTTATCGCCTTTATTTTTTCCTGTAAAAGCACTATACTCTTTTATTAGCTTAAAGTGATTCTTCTCTTTTTGATATAAAGAGAGTGTAAATTTTGATTTATCACAGGCCAAGATATCTTTATTTGATTCGTAATAGCCAAACGAGGTATCTATATTTTTTAAATAATCTTTCCAATAGTTCTCATGTGCAAGTTCTTTATCAAACATTTTTGCAATGTTTTTTATACCTTCTGTTCTATATGTTGTTAAAAAATCTGTATTATTGGCAAATAATGTTGTTACATAAATAAAGGTAAAAAAAACTATTCTTTTATAATTAGTGTGCATTGTCATATCCTATCTCTTTTAAGAAATGTTTATCTTTTGTCCAACCTTTCTTTACAACAACCTGTAAATTGAGGTAGGCTTTTTTTCCACTGAGTTGCTCAATTTTTTCACGAGCAGCTTTTCCTATACGTTTAATCGATTCACCTTTTTTTCCGATGATGATCCCTTTTTGTGACTCTTTTTCAATGATGATGGTTGCATAGATTCTGTCAATACCATGATCCTCTTCAATAGAGTCAATGAGTACATCAGACTCATAAGGAACTTCATCACTGATATTCTCAAAGATGGCTTCACGGA
>Ga0256843_1000236_pt1 | contig 47785 bp, 38 predicted proteins | sample AlvinellametaG_FD_191572 | JGI IMG/M metagenome (GOLD analysis project Ga0256843, IMG submission 191572) | Pompeii worm associated microbial communities from hydrothermal vent at the East Pacific Rise, Pacific Ocean - Alvinella | ecosystem: Host-associated > Annelida > Integument > Unclassified ...
TAAAATCTTTACAGCTTCGTTTGCACACTCTCTAAAAGTTTTTTTATCTGTATTTAACATTGCTGTTGGAGTTGTAAGTACAATTCTTCTTAAAACTCTTATGTGTTTTGAATTTCCTCTTTTGTCTCTAAATTCAAAACTATTTATATAAAGTGCAGCTTGGAGAAAAATTTCTATCAAAGTAAAAGTCATCATAGCTTTTCTAGAATATTTCCCTTGGGTCTCCATTCCAGTAGCATCATCTAAGAGTCTTCCTTCTGAATCAATACGCATCTCAGTTAGAATTGTTCTTCCTGTTCCAACACTTTCTAATTTTTTTGAAAGATCTCCTGGATTAAAGTACCAAGGAACTTCTCTTCTTGCTTTATCCCAAAGATATCTTTTTGGAGATGACATTCCAGTTGGTACATCCAATTTTCCAACGGCAAAGACTCTATTAATTGCTTCTTTCCCAACTCTAACAACGCTTGGCCAATAAAATGCTCTATCCCAATTTTCAACTTCAAACTCTCCGAAATTAGCCCGTATAAATTCGACTTTCATTTCAAAAGGATCACTATAAGTAATATGAGGCTTTTGAAGATCTCTTAGATGAAAAATAGTAGCACTTGTAAAGTCAAAACTATGAAATTTTTGTTGAGTAGACTCAATTAACACTCCACAGCTTCTAGAATTTCCAATATCTAAAACAAAATCTACATCTATTTTATGATCCAAATCATAATCATAAATTGAAATAGTTGGAGCAAATTTTTTTAAAAACTTCAAAAAGACTAAATAAAGTCCAAAGTAATAAAATCTATTTGTTTTTATTTTAGCATCAGAAATCCCAGCAACCTCTTTCCCATCTTCTAAAATGAATGAAAGATAATCATTTAACCAGTCTTCATCTAAAAGAGAAGAATTTTCTCGAATATCATCTACTAATGAAGCTTTTGCAGTTCCAGTTGAAGTATCATTTTTATTTAAAGCTCTATGCTTTCCTTGATTGTATTTATTATCATAATCCAAATAAGTATCAAAAGCTAAAGTTAAAACATAGCTATCTGAACTTTTTTCTGTTTTTTGAATCATTCCTCTACACCAACCAATTGGGCCATCAGTGTAGCTATTTTCATTTGAGTACTGCTCTTGAATGAAGTAAGGAAGAGGAATCCATCTTCCTTGATACAAAGAGAGAGCTTCAGATGCTCTGATAATGGTAAGTGAAGTTATATCTACAACTTCTCCATTTGAATCTACGTAATTATCAACTTCTCCATCATAAGTTACGATTACAGGTTCAACAAATTTTTTTCCATTTTCTTCAATATGCCTTTCTACCAACTGACAATCTATTTTTGAAAGGTCAAAATCTTTTAAAAAAAATTCTTGTGTAATAAATTGAATTCCTGTATTTGCAATTAAAGATTTATCCATGAAGCTCTCCTATTGGCAAAGTGTAAGTCTTCTTGCTCTTTGAGAGCAAACTCCAGGTTCATACTCATAACCATCCTTAGTAACATCATAATATTTCCAGCCTCTAGGAAGAGATCTTGGAGCTTCTAAGCTACTATTTACTTCTTTCCATTTCTCATGTCCTTTCTTTTTAAGAAGAGGCATATTTTTGTGCAGATTAAAAGCCATTCTTGCTAGAGCTTTTTTCATTCTTCTTTGGTAATTGTTTGGACTTCTTCCATAATCAAAAGTTACAAGATAAGATGGTACTCCAAGAGTATCAATATCATAATCTAGCCAAGGATAACTCTCTTTTTTAATCTTTACAACTAAATAAGAGTCTGCTTGTCTTCTACTTGCTTTATCATAGCTAAGAAGTCTAATCTTCCCTCTTAACCAATTTGGAGGATTTTTTAAAATTCCAAGAGGTTGTCCCCCAACAATACTTACTACATCAATCTCTCCATTTATTAATTTTTGCAGAGCTTCTTCGTATCCATAAGTTGTAATATTTCTCATTAAAATTGGACTTTGAAAGAGTTCTTTATAAATTAAAAGTGTACTCATTGCAGTTCCACTTCCTCTTTGGCCAATATTAATTTTGGCATCTCTTATATCTTGAATCTTTTTTAAAAGTGAATCTTTTCTGACTATAAAATGGACCTCTTCCATATAAAGAGACTTTATAACTCTTAATCTATCTACAATTAATCTAGCTTCTCTTCTTAACTTTGGAGTTTGAGCAGTTTGAGCTAACTCTTTGTATTTTCCAAGCACATCAGCTTGTACGATTCCTAATGCTACATATCTTTCTTTTAATAGTTTTTTTGCATTTATTACAGAGCCTCTTGTTGATTCTACTTTTAAGACTACACAACTATCTGGAGCTACAAATCTTTTGATATCTTCTCCAATTTTTATATAAGTTCCAGTTTCAGAACCAGTTGCAATTTTCATAAAAACCATTTTTCCTTCATCACAAGGAGTCTCATATCCTCTAGCAGCTAATACCAAAAAAATGATAGAAAATAAAAGAAGCGCTTTTTTAAACATTTTATTCCTCCTTGTTAAAAATCTTCTTTTTTACAATATAACACAAATCCTCTTAATGTCATAAACAAAAATTTTTTTTAAGTTATAAAAAAACTTCTAAAAATCAAATCTACTCAAACCATTTTTCCCAGCCTTTTTGGTAGTATTTTAGGAGTAAGTGGTTAAAAATAGTATTTTCTTTTACATCTACTTCTTGCATATCTTTTGGAAATAAAAGAGCTTTTTTAAACTCCTCTGGTGTAAAAAACTTTAATTTTTTCGGTAAAGCAGAGAAATTAAAGAAATTTATTCTACTTCCCAAAACAAATCCCCATTCTCCAAAGCTTGGAATATAAACATGATAAGGAGTCACTTTTAGTTTTGTAGAAGCTAGAGTCTTTTTTATTGACCAAAAAGCATCTCTTGCAAATAAAGGAGAGGTTGCTTGAATTACAATTACTCCACTTCTTGAGAGATGATTTTTTAGCATAGTGTAAAATTTTTTGGAATAAAGTCTACTTAGACTTATATTATTTGGATCTGGAAGATCTACAACAATTAAATCAAAAATTTCTTTAGAATTTTCTATAAATTTCCAGGCATCTTTATTTAAAATTTTTACTTTTTTATTATTCAAAGAGTTTTTATTTATAGTTTTTAAAAGTTTATTAGATCTAAAAATATCAGTAATTGCTTTGTCTAGATCTACTAAAGTTACCTTTTTAACATCTTTGTATTTCAAAATCTCTCTTAAAGCAAGCCCATCTCCTCCACCTAAAATTAAGATATTTTCATGGTTTTTTGCCAGATTCATAGCTGGATGAATTAACATTTCATGATAGCGATACTCATCCAAAGTATCAAACTGTAAAGCTCCATTAATATAGAGTCTAACTCTTTCTTTTTTTCTTGTAATTACAATTTTTTGATAAGGAGTTTGTTTTGAAAAAATTATAGGATCTTGATAGAGTCTGTGTTCTAAAAAAGCCTCAAAAGGCTTTTGACTCAAGAATCCTCCAAGAAGTGCTAGAATTACCAAGCTTAAATAGACTTTTACTCTTTTTGGAAGTTCTTCTTTGAAAAAATACCAACCCAAAAAAGCTACAAAAGCATTCATACTTCCTAAAAATAGACTGCTATAAATTAGACCTAGGTTTGGAAGCAAAATCAAAGGAAAAAGAATGGAAGCAAAAAGGGCTCCAATATAATCGGCAGTAAAAACATTTGAAATATTTTTGTTTAATGGAAAATAATCTTTCAATATTCTAATAATAAGAGGAATTTCCATTCCAATCATAATTCCAAGTAAAATAGTCTCAAAATATAAGAAAGCTTCATAATTTTTAATTACAACAAAAGCAAAAAATAAAATTAAGCTTCCAAAACCTCCAAAAAGAGCGATTAAAAGTTGCAAATAGATAAAATATTTTATTAACTCTTTTTCTATAAATCTAGAAGCCCAAGATCCAAGCCCCATAGAACTCATAAAAAGCCCAATAATTATAGAAAATTGATAAATAGAATCTCCTAGAAAGTAACTTGAAATTGTTCCTTCTAGAAGTTCGTAAATTAATCCAGAAATGGAGATTAAAAAGGTAGAAAAAAGAAGAATAATTTCTTTATAATTTTTTTTTATTTTCACTACCTAAAAACTTTTTTAATGAATTGCTGCTGAGATGATCAATCCCATTGCTATCATTATAGAACCAATTACAATACTTACTGCAATATTTCCTTCTTCTACTACTTTTGTCGTAATTGAAAATTTAGTAATTTTTTCAATTACAATTAAAGAGAAAATAAAAAGAGCTAGTCCCAACATTGAATAAATAACAGTAGAAAGAATATACTTTAGTGCCAAATCTTCCATAAAAACTCCTTTTAAAGTTTTGCATCAATTTTTCTGTTTTTGCTAGCAAAAAGAATCAATGCAAATATAGTTAAAACTGCTGGTAGTACCCAACTTGGAATTGGAACCGGATCTCCTGCAGCATAAGAGTGCATTCCACTTAAGTAGTAATTAACTCCAAAGTAAGTCATAATTACTGAGCTATAAGCTAAAATTGAAGCAACATTAAAAGCAAAGATTCCTCTTAAAGCTGGAATAAATCTCATATGAACAACAACTGCATAAACTAAAATTGTAACAGCAGCCCAAGTCTCTTTTGGATCCCATCCCCAATATCTTCCCCAAGATTCATTTGCCCAAACTCCTCCTAAAAAGTTTCCAACAGTAACAAGTCCAAGTCCAATTAAAAGTCCCATTTCATTAATTACTGTAAGTTCTTTGATAGCTAAATCTATATTTGGATTTCCATCTTTTCCTCTAAGGATAAAAAGTACCATTACAAACATTCCAAGGAGTGCTCCAAGCGCTAAGAATCCATAACTTGCAGTAATTACTGCTACATGAATCATTAACCAATAAGATTGCAATACTGGAACTAAATTTGTAATTTGAGGGTCAAGCCAGTTAAGATGAGCTACAAATAAAAAGATCCCAGCCAAAATTGAAGTAGCAGCTAGAGTAATAGGGGAACGCTTACTAAAGACAAATCCAGCAAGAGCTGTTGCCCAAGCAATATAAAGAATAGATTCGTAAGCATTACTCCAAGGAGCATGTTGTGCTACATACCATCTCAATCCAAGTCCAAAAGTATGGAGCAAGAAAGTTGCAATTAAAATTATCAATGCAATTCTTACTGGCCATTTTAAAGAGAATTTTGGTTTTACAATATTGACAAATGCCAAAATCAGAAGAATAAGCCCAACCAAAATATATACAAGAACGATTGAGTTAAAAATATTTAATCTATTATATTTTATCTCCATTTCAACTCTTTGTTTAGATGGAAGAACTGCTTTTCCATACATTGCTTGGTAGCCTTTTAAAGCTTTTAAAGCTTCATCTGCTTTTGTCCAATTATTCTGTTTTACTCCTTGTTCAATTGCTAAAAAGTAATTTGCAATCAAAGCTCTTACTAACTTGGATTGTTCCGGAGGAAACTTTTGCATAGCTTCAATTGGAGAAAACCATTTATTATTTTTATCTCCTGGAAGTGGAAAGATTTTTAGAAATAGACCTTGAAATACCATATACTCAACATTTAGTCTCTCATCAACTTTAATAATTTCTTTGTCATATTGATTTCTTTGAGCAGACTTTTTTCTAGTTGCTATTTGAATATCTGATGCCAATTTGTAATTTTTATTTTCAAAGAAATCATTAAATGAAGCATATTTACTTCCCTTTGGAAGCCCTAGTTTTTTTATGATTCCTGGATGAGAAACTTTTATTATTCTTAATTTTTGGTAAATCTTTGGAAAGACTGTCATCCCAAGTAAAATTTGATTGTGATCTAAACCTAAGATAGAGCTTTTTCTAGAGATTTTAGAAAGAATTTCTGTTGCAAGTGTATCAATTGGCTTCATTCTTCCGCCATTGTCTTGTACAATTAATCTAGCAAATTTTTCAGTATGAGATTTTGGAATTGCTTGAATAGTTTTTAACTCCTCCTTTGAAACTCCTGTTGCTAAATTTGAAGCAGCAAAAGTTGGAGTTGAACTAAAAAGAGCAAGAAGTATTGCAAAAGAAGAAATTAGAAGTTTTCTTTCTTCTTGAAGTTTTTCTAATTTTCTTCTTAGAGCCTGGAATCTTCCATTTTTTGTTAAATAACTCCATAAAAATCCAAGAGCCAAGAGAAAATATCCAATATAAGTTATTAAGGTTCCTGGATCATGATTTACAGAAAGTACAGAACCTCTTTCATCCATATCATAAGAGCTTTGAAAAAATCTAAATCCTTTATAATCTAAAACATGATTCATATAAATGTGATAAGGAGGCAAAGAAGAAGGAGGAAAAGTTGTATTTCCATCAAATACTCTTACATAACTAGAATAAGAAGCTGGACTCATAGAGCCTGGATAACGTTCTAATTCAAAATCGATAAGTTTTATCGAAAATGGAAGAGCTATAACTTTTGCCCCATAGCTTGCAGCAACTTTTAAATCTCCAAAATCTATAACTTTTGTTCTTCCTGTAACTCCTCTTCTACCGCTTAGATGAACTTTTTTGGTTTTATCTTTGTATTTTAATTCCAAAAAGAGCATTTGAGGATCTACATTTCCAGGCTTTAGAGATGTTTGTTGCCACTTCAAAACAGAATTTTTATGAACCTTTCTCAAAACAATTGAAGTATCTCCTAGCATATAAAGTCTTCTTTCAAAAAAGGTATGTTTTCCAGAATTTAACTCCTCTTGCTTTTGTGTTGCCATATCTAAAGTCTTGACTTTTCCTGGAAAATTGGCAAATAAAGTGTTATTTTCTTCAAAGATATAGATTGAAGGAGTAGATTTTTTCTTTTTATCTTCAAATGAGATCAAAATTCCATTTATCTTTTTTGACTCTCCCTTTTTTAGAAAAATATCTTCTGCTCCTGTTTTGCTTGCAATTTTCATCTCTAAAATGGTATTTTTTTTATTGGCATTTTTTGTAATTATCTTTTTAGCAGAAGGAAGATACTTAAGCAATTTGATATCAAGTTTTTTTCCATTAAGAGATATAGAGGTTTTAAAGTTATTTTTCCCTAAAGAACTAAGAAAAAGAGGAAATTCATAAGATTTTGTCTGATTTTTATCTTTGAGAGTGATATTTAATATCATTTTATCACTTACCATAAAATTTTTAGTTTCCCCTTCTCTAATGTGTAAAATTCCCTCATATCCAATATATCTGGTAATAAAAGCACCAATTCCAATTAAAAGAAGAGCAAGATGTAAAGTAAGTTGGCCCCACTTAGTTCTTTTGTACATTTTAAACCTAAAAATATTATAAGCAACAATCAAACAAAAATATAAAAGTAAAACTTCAAACCACTTTGCATTATAAATTAAAGCTCTAGCTGTCTGGGTACCGTAATCGTTTTCTATAAATGTGGCAGTTCCAATTGAAATGGCAAAAATCAACATCACAATTAATGCCATTGCCATTGAAAAAATCTTATCTAAAAATTTCATTTTAAAACCTTTTGGATCTTTTTAAGTCGTATTCTACACTCTAAAAGGTAATAAGAAAAACTCTAAAATATCTCCTTAAAATTTTTAGAGAAATTTTGATATGTTTTTCTTTTGAAGCAGATAGGATTTTTTTTGATATATTTTAAAGTATGATCTTGTGATATAATATCTTTTGGAGATTGAGGATTTTTAGGATCCAAGCTATAACCCCTTTTGGATTATGAAAAAATCCAAAAGGAAGAAGGAGCAAGTTATGAATAATAAATCAAAAGGTAGCAAGACAAAATACTCCTCAACAAATCTTAAAAAAAGTAATTTTCAAGAGTTAATAACTAGAGCAGAAAATAGATTTGAAGTTAGAGATTACAAAAATGCATTAAGACTTTATAGCTTTATCTTGATAGATTATCCAGACTCTCAAGAAGCAAAAATTGGAGCATCTTTGAGCGATATGGCTTTGGAGAGTGAATCAGAAGCTGTTTCTCTTTTTACCTATTTTCAAGCTTTAAAAGGATTTAAAAAAAACCCTTTTCCAGTAATGGAAGAGTTAATTGAGATAGTTTACAATCTAAAAAGAGAAAATTCTCCAATAGACTTTGATCAAGCAGTAGAAGAATTTTTTAAAAGTTTAGAAGGAGTTCAAAACAGTATAACTTATGAAGATTTTCTAGAAATTATAAAAGATAGTAATAATTTCAAAAGAAGTTTGGAAAATATTATGTTTTCTACAAAAATTATAATAAAAAATAAAAAAGAGTTTATTGACTTTGTGACAAAGTTGATAGAATTTGGATATAAAGATGTAGCACTTCATTATTTGGATGATTTAGCAGATAATTTTGGAGTCGATAAAGATATTATTAAACTTTATGAATTGGCAAAGGTGGGAAAAGAGAGTGAAGATTAATTTTGAATATAAAAATTATAAATATTTAACAGACAATACAAAAGAGCTAGATGAAAATACACTATTTTTATCTACTGCACAAAATAAAATTTATCAAAATAATTCTAAGATAAAAGAAAAAATCACTCCAAAAGAGTTAATTAAAATTTGGAATTTAGAAGATATAAAAATTGTTGGAGTAACTGGAACAAATGGAAAAACTACAACTACTGCAATAATTTACTCTTTGTTAATAGATCTAGGCAAAAGCGCTGCTTTGCAAGGTACTAGAGGAGTTTTTGCAAATGATGAGGTGGTTGAGAAAAAACATATGACAACTCCTTCAATTTTAGAGACTCTTTTTAATATCAAAAGAGCAAAAGATGCCTTTGATATAGAATTTTTTGTTATGGAAGTAAGCTCCCATGCTATTGATCAAAATAGAATAGAAGATTTAAATTTTGCTCTAAAAATTCATACAAATGTAACAAGAGATCATTTAGATTATCATAAAACAGTTTCAGAATATCAAAAGGTAAAGAGTCAATTTTTCTTAGATGATTCAAAAAAGTTAATTAACAAAGATGAAGAAAAATCTATTCAATATAATAAAATAGGAGCTTACACTTATGCAGTAGAAGAGCCTGCTACCTTTAAAATTTTAGCTTATTCAATTGATAGTAGCGGAATTAGTGCTTTGGTTAAATATCATCAAGAAGAAGAGACTTTTTTCTCTCCAATGATGGGACTTTTTAATCTTTACAACATTTTAGCAGGAATTGCTGCTGTAAAAATTTTGACTAATGAACCACTTAGTAAAATTTGCGAAATGGTAGAAAATTTTGGAGGTGTGAGCGGAAGAATGGAAGTAGTTAGTCAAAACCCTACTATAATTGTAGACTTTGCTCACACAGATGATGGAATTTATAGAGTTTTGGATAGTTTAAAAGATAGAGAACTTGTTGTAGTTTTTGGAGCAGGTGGAGATAGAGATAAAAGTAAGCGTGCAAGAATGGGAGCAGTTGCTGGAAAATTTGCAAAAAAAATCTATGTCACAAGTGATAATCCAAGAAGTGAAGTTCCAGAAAAAATAATAGAAGATATTTTAGTAGGTTTAAAAGGGAAAAGAGGAGTTTTTCCAATTGTAGATAGAAAAGAAGCAATCAAAAGAGCAATTACAGAGCTTAAAGATGGAGAAATTTTACTAATTTTGGGTAAAGGAGATGAGAGCTATCAAGAAATTGCTGGGGAAAAATATCCATTTGATGATAGAGTAGTAGTAAGAGAAATTTTAGAAGAGATTAATTCTTAATTTCTCTTCAAGCTAGAGTTTAAAAAAGTAGGTGTATAATTTTTTTCGAAAAAGCCCCCATCGCTTAACAGGATAAAGCAGAGCCCTCCTAAGGCTTAGCTCGAGGTTCGAGTCCTCGTGGGGGTACCAGGAAAAATTTTTTTTTATAAAAATTTATCAAAAAAATAGAAACTCTTTGAAGGAAAATATTAATTAAGCTTACCTCAACAGATATTTAATTCAAAAAAAGATATAATTTTGCCTCTTAAAATCATCAAATAAAGGTTTTATCTTGGAACAAATGGATTTAAATAAACGGCTCTTTTTAGCTTTAGTGCTATCTTTTTTTATATTGTTTGGATTTAGTTATCTCTTTCCTCAACCTAAAAAAGCTTTAAATGAAGCAAATCAAACTTCAAATCTTAAACCACAAAACTCTCCTAATACAGCCAAAGCAGCACCAACTCTAAATCAAAATTCAAATAAAGCTCCTCTAACCCCTACTCACAGCTCTTTAAAAGAAGAGACTCTAGTAAAAGTTGAGACAAAAAAATATACTCTAAAAATAGACTCTTTGGGAAGATTTTATAGTGTGACTTTGAAAGAGGCAAAATACAAAGATGAGAAAGGAAATCCTTTAGAATTATTAGATCCAAAAAGAATAAGACCTCTTGAAGTTAGATTTACAGATGCAAATTTGAATAAGAAAGCATTTGAAATAAAATATACTTCTAATACAAAAAATCTTGAAGCAATTTCTTCAAAGGCTACTTTAACTTTGACTCAAAATCTTGGAGATATAAAATTAGAAAAGATTTTGACATTCTATCCTGAAGGCCACTATGATTTAAAAGTTAAACTAAGTAAGCCTACTGAATATTTTATTACTACAGGGCATAGACCAGAAGCTGATAAATCTAGATATTTAATTGTAAGAGGAGCTTTGGTTAGAGACAAAAATGGAGTAATTACTACTTTTGAAGATGGAGATGTTAAAAAAACTCAAACTCTAAAAGATATAAATATTCTTTCATCTTTTGATAGATATTATGCTTCTTTATTTTTTGATTTTAAAAATCCTTTTAGTGTAGTAATAACTCCAGATGAAAAAGATTCTCCTTTACCTTTTGTCAAAACTAGCAATAATTTAAATTTAAAAGGATATGTCGGTCCAAAAGAGTGGAAACTTTTTGAATCTTTGGATAAAAGATTGACTGATGCAATTGAATTTGGATGGTTTACTTTCCTAGCAAAACCATTCTTTAAGATTATGCTAGCAATTTACAATTTCATTGGAAATTGGGGATGGGCAATTGTAATTTTTACAATTTTAGTAAAACTAGTTTTATTTCCTCTTTCATACAAGGGAATGATGTCTATGCAAAAATTAAAAGATCTTGCTCCTAAAATGAAAGAGATCAAAGAAAAATATCAAGATGATCCAGCAAAAATGAATATGAAAATGATGGAACTTTATAAAAAGCATGGAGCAAATCCAATGGGTGGATGTTTACCAATGCTTTTACAAATTCCAGTCTTCTTTGCCCTTTATCGTGTTCTTTTAAATGCTGACGAGCTTCAAGGTGCTCCTTGGATTTTATGGATTAGTGATCTTTCAAAACAAGATCCATATTTTGTTCTTCCAATTTTAATGGGAGTTACAATGTATATCCAACAAGTAATTACGCCAAATACAATGACTGATCCAGTTCAACAAAAGATTTTTAGATGGTTTCCTGTAATTATGACCTTCTTCTTCCTGACATTCCCAGCTGGACTTGTATTATATTGGCTGACAAATAATATTTTATCAATTATTCAACAGCAATATATAAACTATGCTTATGAAAAATATAAAAAAGAGATGAAAGAAAAAGTTAAAAGTTAGAGAGTGAAAATGAAAAAGATAGAAGCTAACAGTCTAGAAGAAGCTTATGATATTGCATGCAAAGAGTTTGGATGTTCAATTCGAGAACTAAAATATGAAATTATTCAATATCCACAAAAAGGAGTCTTTGGACTCTTTGCCAAAAAAGCTATAATTGTGGCTACTCAAAGTAAAGTAGCCACAGACGAAAAAACTTCCTCCAAACAAAAAGAGGAGAAAAAAGAAGAAATTTCAGAAGAAAGAATTTTAGAAGAAGAAAATAAAGCAGAAGAAAATCTTCAAACAATAAAAGCAGAAGAGTTTGAAGAAGAAAAGATAAAAAAAGAAGAAAATAAAGCTTCTTTAGAACCCAAAAGTGAAATTTTAGAGAATTTCTTTGATGAATCTTCCCAGAAAAAAATTTTAAATGAGACAGTTTTAGCTCAAAAGATAGAAAATGATTTAAAAAATCTTTTCAAAAATAGCTGCTTTGAGATAGATACAATTGAAGTTGATGTAAAAGAAAATACAGCCTTTATTTTTATAGATGGAAAAGATGCTGCTCTTTTGATAGGAAAAGAAGGATACAGATACAATGCTCTTTCTTATTTGCTTTTTAACTGGCTAAATAAAGCTTATGGACTATATATAAAATTAGAAATTGCTGAATTTATCTCTACACAAGAGAATATGATAAAAAACTATATAAAGCCAGTAGTAGAGCATGTTTATACTTATGGATGGGGAAAAACAAGACCTTTAGATGGAATTTTGGTACAAATTGCTCTAGAACAGTTAAGAGAAGAGTTTCCAAATAAATATGTAGCAATAAAAAAGCAAAAAGATGGCAGTAAGTATATAATTATTAACGATTTTAACAAGAGATTATGAAAGATACAATTAGCGCAATTGCAACTGCAATAGGAGTTGCTTCAATCTCAATTATTAGAGTAAGTGGGCCAAAAGCCAAAGAGATTGCATCTAAGGTTGCTCCAAAAGCAACACTTAGACCAAGAGAAGCCATCTTAACACCTTTTTTTGATAAAAATCAAGAGATGATTGATCAAGGAATTATTCTTTATTTCAAAGCTCCAAATTCCTTTACTGGAGAAGATATTGTAGAGTTTCACTCTCACGGAGGAGTAGCTATAGCTCAAGAAATTTTAGAAAGCACTCTTGCTGCTGGAGCAAGATTGGCAAAGGCAGGAGAGTTTAGTAAAAGAGCCTTTTTAAATGGGAAGATAGATTTAACCAAAGCAGAAGCAATTGCAAAAATTATAGAGGCAAAAAGCTCTGATGCTCTAAAAATTTTGGCAAGACAGTTAAAGGGTGAGTTGAAAGAGTTTGTAGATAAAGCAAGGGATGATCTTTTACAAGCAATAGCTTATTCAGAGGTTATGATCGATTATGCAGAAGAAGATATTCCCTCAGACATCTTAGAAAAATTGGAAATAAAACTTTTGAATCTAAAAAGAGATCTAGAAAATATTTTGGACTCTTCTTTGAGAAGAAAAGGATTAATTGAAGGTTTTAAATTAGCAATTATTGGCAAGCCAAATGTAGGAAAAAGCTCTTTGTTAAATTCATTATTAAATTATGAAAGAGCAATTGTAAGTGAAATTGCAGGAACAACAAGAGATACAATTGAAGAATCAATTAGAATAAAATCTCATATTGTAAGAGTAGTTGATACAGCAGGAATTAGGGATTCAAAAGATCAAATAGAAAAAATAGGAATTAAAAGATCTTTAAATTCTGTAAAAGAGGCTGATATTATTGTAGCTCTTTTTGATAGTTCAAGAGAATTTGATGAGGAAGATCAAAAAATAGTAGATCTTTTGGAAAAAAACAAAGACAAAATTCAAATTATACTTTTGAATAAAATTGATCTTAAGATGAAATTTGATATCAAAAAAATTGAAAAATTTTCTCCTATAAAAATCTCTAAAGATAATATTAAACCTTTTTTAGACAAATTAGAAAAAGTTCTTGAGAGTTTTAGTGTTGAAGAAGAGTTGATTTTAAGTAGCAATAGACAAATTGAAGCTGTAAAAGAGACAATAAAAAGTATAAATGAGGCATTTGAACCTTTAAAGAAAGAAGAGCTAGAGTTTTTTAGCTATCATTTGCAAGAGGCTGTTTCTAAAATTTCTCAGATTACAACTCCATATCAAAATGAAGAGATTTTGGATAAGATGTTTTCAGAATTTTGTCTTGGAAAATAAGTTTTTCTATAGCAGTTTAAGAGATTATTTGGATCTTTTGAAATTGTTTGTTAAGTTTTAGGTATAATTTATTACACACATAAATAGCAAGGAATATAAAGAATGTATAGATATTTTTTAAAACTTTTTTTTATAGCTATTTTTGGATTTTTTATAAATGGATGTACTCATCAAGAGTTAATTCCCCCAGATCATGCAAAAGATTTAGCCTCAGAACAAAATTCTCAAGATCAATCCACAGTAGATACTTCTGATCTTGGACCTGTTATTGATAGTTCTTCTGGAGGAATTCAAATTAGCAGACCAGCTCCAACTCCTCCACCCTCACAAGTTCAAAATAATGTTATCCAAAGAATTCCTTTTCCAGTCTCAGAGTATGAAGCTTTACCAAAAACTGGAAATGCAACAATTACAGGAAAGCTTTATATAATTACGCCAACTGGAGCAAAAGTTTATGGAAAAAATAGAAAACTTTATCTAAATCCAATTACAAGTTATTCTCAACAGTGGTACAAAGAGAGTTATTTAGGACACAAAAAACTCTCCAAAGCAGACTCTAGACTTTATAGTTATTTGCGTTTAACAGAGACAAATAGCAATGGAGAATTTACTTTTAATGAAGTCCCAGCTGGTAGATACTATTTAATTGGAGTTGTAAGATGCAAAGAAGAGTGTGGATTTGAGAAAGCAAGAAATATTAGAATAGCAAAGGAGATTTCAGTTCAAAATGGAGAGACAATAAATGTAGATTTAAGCAGATATGTAAATTAGTTTATCGAAATGATAACTCAAAGCTCAATCCAAAGATTAAAAGAAAGTATAGATATTGTAGATCTTGTCTCAAACTATTTGGAATTAAAAAGATCAGGAGCAAACTACAAAGCAAAATGTCCTTTCCATCAAGAAAAAACCTCTAGCTTTTTTGTAAGTCCTACAAAACAAATTTTTCACTGCTTTGGATGTAAAAAAGGTGGTGATGCCATCAAATTTGTGATGGAAATTGAAAATTTAAATTACAAAGAAGCTATAGAAAAAATAGCATTTTTGTATAATATTCCTCTAGAATATACCTCAAATACTGGAGAGTATTTAGAAGTTTCAAAGGTTTTAGAAAGTGTTCAAAAGTGGTTCAAAAGTAATTTAGAAAAAAATGCACAAGTAAAAGAGTATCTAAAATCAAGAGGTCTTTTACAATCTTCAATTGAAAAGTTTGGAATTGGGTTTGCTCCCAAAGATGGTTTAATTGAATTTTTGAACTCTAAAGCTATTCCTCTTCCAAAAGCACAAGAAGCTGGAATCTTAAGTAAAGATAACTCAACTGGAAAAATCTATCCAAGATTTACTAATAGAATAACTTTTCCAATCTACTCTGCAAATGGTTTAATTGTAGGATTTGGAGGAAGAACTACTACAAATCATCCTGCAAAATATTTAAACTCTCCGCAGACAAAACTCTTTAACAAATCTAAACTTCTGTATGGATTTTCCATAGCAAAAGAGCATATCTATAAAGAAAAGAGTGTAATAATTTCTGAAGGTTACTTGGATGTAATTATGCTTCATCAAGCAGGTTTTAAAAATTCGGTAGCAACTTTGGGAACTGCTTTGACAAAAGAACATCTTTTAGTTTTAAAAAAGACTAAAGCAAAAGTTATTTTAGCTTATGACGGAGACAATGCAGGCATAAATGCAGCTTTTCAAGCTTCAAAAATGTTAGCAGAAGATGGATTTGAAGGTGGAGTAGTACTCTTTCCAGAAGGATTAGATCCTGCAGATTTGCTTCAAAAAGGAGAGATAAAAAAATTAGATCTTCTTTTTAGAGAGGCAAAAGATATTGTAATTTTTGTTTTGGAAGAGATTGCAAAAAAGTTTGATTTAAAAAATCCTCATCAAAAAGAAGAAGCTATAAATGAGACTAAAGCTTTTTTTAAAAGGCTCTCTCCAATTTTTCAAGAGGCTTATCTTGATAAAGCAGCATTTATTTTAAAAACTTTGCCGCAATATTTAAAAAGTAGTAAAAAAGATTCAAATTTTGGAGATAGCAAAATCTTTGAAAATAAGGATTTAGCTTGGGAAGAGATTATAAAAACAATTTTGCAAAATGAAAGACTTTTAGATGAATTTCTAGATATTTTAGATCCTAGCATGGCAGAAGGATATCAAGATGCAATTGAAGCTTTGATAAAAAAAGAATTAGAAAATCCAAAATTAATTGAAATTTTAATTGATGAGACAATTAGCACTTTGGATGAAGAGCAGTTTAAAAAGGCTCTTTTAAGGCAACTTGAAAGATTCTATTTTAAAAAGTTAAAAGAAATTACAAAAAATCAGACCCTACCTTATAACCATAAAAGTTATTGGATAAGAAAGATTAAAACCGATATACTTCCAAGAATCAAAAGAGGAGAATTTATAGTTTATGAGAGCAATATCCCTATTTAGTGGTGGATTAGATAGCATGTTAGCTATAAAATTGGTAGCTTTACAAGGAATTGAAGTAATAGCTCTTTATATAAAAACTGGTTTTGGAAGCACCAAGGATATTACCCAAGAGTTAGAAAAAAGAGCTAAAAAAGCTGGAGCAAAACTTTTAGTAGTTGATGTCAAAGAAGAATATATTCAAAAAATACTCTTTGATCCAGTCTATGGATATGGAAAAAATTTTAATCCTTGCATCGATTGTCATGGATATATGTTTAAAATTGCAAAAGCTATGATGAAGGATTTGGGAGCTTCTTTTTTAATTACTGGAGAAGTTGTAGGCCAAAGACCAATGAGTCAAAGAGCTGAAGCTTTAAAACAAGTTAGCTCTTTAGCAGGAGACAGTAAGGATAAATTGATTTTAAGACCACTTAGCGCAAAGGTTTTAGAGCCTACTACTCCAGAAATAAAAGGGTGGGTGGATAGAGAAAAATTACTTGGAATTACAGGCAGAAGTAGAGAGATTCAACTAAAGCTTGCAAAAGAGTATGGATGGGATGATTATGAATCTCCAGCTGGAGGATGTCTTTTGACTGATCCTATCTTTAGTCAAAAATTAAAAGAGTTTATTGAATATGAGAAGTTTGAAGCTGAAGATATTGAACTACTAAAATTTGGAAGACATTTTAGACTTCCAGATGGAGCAAAACTTATTGTTGGTCGTCACAAAGAAGATAATGAATCCTTGAAAAAAATTCAAAATAAAGATTACATTTCAATTACTCTTCCAATTGCTGGACCATACTCTTTACTCTTTAAAGAAGCCTCAAAAAAAGATAAAGAGCTTGCAGCAAAAATAGCAATTACTTATGCAAAAAGTAACCCAGAAAAAAGTTATAAGATAAATGTTGCTGATGAGGTTTTTGAAGTTAGTCCATTTAAAAGCAAAAGTGAAGCTCAGAAATTTTTCATCTTAAAGTAAATCTAAACAAAGGAGATATTATGAAATTTGCTGCACCATTAAAAATGAATAAAAAAGAAAGTGCAATTACAAAAGTTTTGGGAAAGGCTAAGTATTTTGGAATTTATGATACAACTACAAATGAGTTAGAAGTTATTCCAAATGAATACGCAGGAGGACCAGCAATTTTTGGAAAGTTAAAAGAGCTAGGAGTTGATGTTGTGTTAACTCAACATGCAGGTCCTGGAGCAGTAAGAGCTGCTATGGAACTTGGTATCGGATTATTTTATTGTGGAGACGAAAGAAAACTTCTACTTGAAGCTGTAAAAGAGTTTCAAGATGGAAAATGTATAGAAATTACGCCTTCAAATTTTCATCAATTTCATTAATTCTAAAAGCCAAGTAACTCTACTTGGCTTAGAGTTTGATTAATTTTAAAGGATCTATAAACTTCAAATTTTTGGTTGCTCTAAAAATTAATTTTTTGTTTACTACTCCAATTGGAGTTCCTTTTCTTATAATTTTTCCTTTTTTAATCAAAGGAGAAATCCCAGCAAGCCCAGAGTAGGTTGTTTGAAGATTATTTGAGTGTTTTATTACTACAACTTTTCCCATTACGGGATTTTCTCCAACATAAATTACTCTACCATTTAAAATTGCTCTTACTTTTGCACCTTTGTGAGGAGCTCTTAAAACTACTGCATCATTAAAAATTTTTATCTTATAAATTGGATCGATATAAGTTCCAAATTTTCTTGCAATTGAAGCATTTCTAATTGGAGGTATTGTTTTTGTACCATTGTAATTTGAGACAAACTCTTTTTGAATAACAGAACTTTTTTTAGGATTTATATTTAAATCTACTGCTTTATATTTTAATTTCTTACCTTTAGCTCTTGCTACTCTTCTTGCTCTTGCAGCTTTTTTTCTTAAAGCTTCCATTGCTCTTGCTCTTCTTATTAATTGAGCTTTTTTTCTCCTTTCAAGTCGCTCTAAACGGGCAAGCTCTTCTTTTTTAATTACATTAAGTCTTGCTAAAGTTTTTCTAAGACGACTTCTTTCGTCTATAATTGCTAATAATTTTTCACGATATAAAGCTTCATCTTTTTTCAATTTTTCTAAAAGTTGTTCAACCTTTTTTTTCTTTTTTTGATAAATTCTTCTTTTATTTTCCAAGCTAACAATACTAAGTTTTAGAGCAATATACTCTTTTTGAAGTTTTGCTTTTCTTTCTCCGCTTTTTTTAATAACCTCTTTTAAATTTGCCAACTCCTCTTCATTTAATTTCTTTGAAGTTTCATAAAACTCTTTTAAAATTAAAGCTTTTTGGCTTGTAATATTTAACTCTTTCATCGCCATTATAGTTGCAAACTGCTCTTTTAAAATTCTGTCAAAATCTTGCTCTTTTTGCTTTATTATCTGATCTATTTTAGAAATTTCACTCTCAAAATTTTCAAGTTGCATCTTTACAGATTCATATCTTGCTTGACTTTTATTTTGTTCAATTGCCAATTCATCTAAAATTTGTTCCATTTTGGCAAGTTCTTCTCTTCTTTTTTTGATAGATTTTGCAATCTTAATTAATTGAGAATTTATAAATCTATGCTCTTTTTGAGTAGAGGCTAAATTCTTTTTTGATCTTTTAATTTTGCCATCAACTCCAGAACCATATAAAAAAACTATTCCCAAAAGTAAAAAAAATATTTTTTTCATTCTTCAACTCCTTCACTTTTATAAATTACAAAAAAGACTGAAATAAGTACAATAGTCAAAGAAACCATCATCATCACCAAAGAATCCCACCATTTAAAAATAAGATCTTGCTCTTTGATCAAAATTTCAATCCCGCTATTTGGAATAAACTGATATTTTAGATATAAAAAAATTGACGTTGCCAAGACGACCGAAATTACTGCATCTATTAATCCTGTTTTAATTAAAACTCCACTTCTTAATAAAACTGGAGCACCAAAAATTTCCATTATATGAATTCTTTTAGAGTGAGCCATTAGCCACACTTCCATCTGCTTAATAACCAAAAATGTGCTAACTAAAGAAATCAAAAAGACAAAAACCCAAAAAAGGAGCTTAACAAACATAAAAAGATTATATTTTGTATTGTGATCATCTTTGAAAGTCTCTACTGTTTTTAAATTAGGAATTTGTCTTAAAATTTTCTCTTTAATATGGTCTATTTCTTTGTTATCCAAGAATTTATTTAGCTCTAGACTAAAGAAGTATGGCATTGAATTTACAACTTTTTGTTTATTTACAATACTCATGTCTGGAGTGATATTAGCAATTTTTTCTCTAGAAATTTGCTCTACTTTTTTTATATTTGGATCTATACTTTTAAATTCTCCTTCTGAGACTGGATTTTTTGAGATAATTAAAATATTGTATGACTTTCTTAGAGTCTCTTCATAACTTTTTGTAACTCTATTAAATGCTAAGAAAAACTCTAATCCAAGCAAAATTGCAAGAAGTGGTAAAATAAACATTGTATGATCTCTAATGGACTTCATAAACACCCTTATTTTCAATTATGAAATGTCTATATGGAATATTAAAAATTGTAGGAATCCTGTGTGTTACAACGACAACAGTTGCCTTTAGTTGCAAGCAAGCATTTTCCAAAAGATCCCAAATTACGCTAGAAGAGTACTCATCTAAATTTCCAGTTGGTTCATCTGCTAAGATTAAAAAAGGATTTTTTGATAATGCTCTTGCAACTCCTACTCTTTGTTGTTCTCCTCCACTTAATTCCAGAGGATATCTGTTTGCATGTTCGGTAAGCTTTACATGCCGTAAAACTCTTTTTGCTTGAGCTTTTTGAACATCAAGATTATATCCAGCAATGATCAAAGGTAAAACTACGTTTTTTTCTACCGTCCACTCGTTGATTAATTTATAATCTTGAAATACAATTCCCATATGTCTTCTTAACTCTTGGAGTTTGCTTTTGGGGGCTTTTCTCATATCAACTCCTCCAACTTCTAGCTTTCCACTTTTTGGTTTTAATGCCCCATAAAATGATTTTAAAAGTGTAGACTTTCCACTTCCACTGGGGCCTGTAATAAATGCAAATTCACCTTTCCTAATTGCAAATGTAGATTTTCTTATAATCTCTTTTGTCCCATTATCATAAGCTAAAGTAAGATTTACAGCAGATATTACATTTGGCATAATATCTCCTTTAATTTTTGATGTGCTTTGCAAGATGCTTTTGTTGGAACTGGAATTGATGGAAGATATCTTGCTTTATTTGCCTCAAGAATCAAATATTTATGTTCTGGTTTTTCAAAGTTTCCAAAAGAAATTTCCACAATTGCTCCTTTTTTATCTTTTGTGTAATATATTTCTTTTATATTTATGAAAAAATCTTCAAAGATCTCTTTTTTGGTTTTTAAAGAGTCTAGATTTAAATTCTTAATATCAAATTCAAAAGTACACTCTAACTCTTTTGGAGATGATTTTTGATGGTTTAAAAAAGTTAAAGTATAGATATCTTTATTTTGTCTTCTCCATCTTGCTTCATATTTGCTAATTATTTCAAGATCTCTATTTTTCTGAACTCTAAAATCAACTTTTTTTGGAGAACTAAAAATTTCAAGAGAATAATAATAATAATTTTTACTATCAGTTCTTAACTCCAATTTTCCATCTACTTTTAATGTTCTAATTGCTTGATTTAAAAACTCTAAATTTATAACTCTTCTGTGCGGTTTTTTATCCCAAGGAACTGGGAAATGAACATAAATTTGATCTAAAATATTTGAAGGTAAAATTTCTAATAAAAGTCTTGCATCATAGTTAATTATCCAAATATTTTCTAAGTTTTGGAGTTTTATCTGCTTTAAAACTTGCAAAATAGAAGGAGTATGAATTTCAACTCCTATAAAAAGTCTTTTTGGTCTTTTTTTTGCTTGAAAAAGTAAATGTCTACCACTTCCAAATCCAACTTCTAGCTCTACTCCTTCAAAGTTTTTGGGATTAAAGTTTATAAAATCTTTTATGCTTTTTTTATATTTTTCATCTGCTTGAGGTTTTTTTGATGAGGTAGAAATATTTGAATTAAGAGTTTTTAGATGTAATTTTGTAATAATTTCAGAAAGAGTCTTTTTGATTAATTCTATATTCACAGGTCTTGAAACTTTATCTGGTTTTATAATAAAACTTTTTAGATCCTCTTTGATAAGAAGAATAAACTCCTCTTTCTCTTTACTTACTAGTGCAATTTTTTTATTTTGAGAAGATTTTGCAATAGCTTTTATAAATTCCAACTCTTCTAATTTAGAAATTTCAAATGGAGCAACTTTTATATGTGGCATCTTTTCTCCTTACTGCACCAGTAGTGAAATAGAATTGCTAGGCTTTGTTCTAATTTTATCTGCAAACCTTGCTACAACTCTGTAAGAGTAGTGATAACCTTTTGCTGCTGACATATCAATATATTCAGGAGAGAGTCTCCCCTTGACAGTAGCTAAATACTTCCAACTTCTACCTTGAAGTTTTCTTTCTATTACATAATCATAAACTCCAGCATAAGGGTGAGGTTTCCAAAGTATCTTTACAACTCCACTATCAACCAAATAAACACTTACTAACTCTACTCCAGGAAGTGGAGGCGGAGCTTTTACTTTTATAACTTTTCCAGGAGCAGATCCCTTAAAAAGTCCAAAAGTTCTAAAGGTATAAATATAATTTGTATTTGGAACAATATCTGTATCTACAAAGTGTGTAACATATCTATTTCCTAAAGTTGCAATCTTTTTAAAAGTCTCTTCTACTCTTCCAGTATTTATTGCTCTATAAACATCTATTCCTTGGACTCTGCTATCTTTTATTAAATCCCATTCAAATCCTATACTACTTGTATCAACTTCTGTTTTTACATGATGAATTGTTGGTAAAGTAGGATCAGTTTGTAATGCTGTAATACTTTCTACCTGAGAAGTGCATCCACTTTCAAAGAGCACCAAAATAATTAATAAAAGTGTTATGTAAATTCTCTCCAGATATTTTCTCATCTAAAACTCTCCTTGTAAAATTATCTTCAATAAAACTCCTCATATCTTCGAAAAGTGGTGCTTCAATTTGAATTGCTTTTTTCGTTTTTGGGTGTGTTAAATATAAAAATCTAGCATGTAAAAAGATTCTGCTAATATCTTTTCCCTTATATCCATAAAGAGTATCTCCCAAAATATGTCTATTAATTGAGCTTAAGTGAACTCTTATTTGATGAGTTCTTCCAGTATGAAGTCTTGCAGCAATTAGTTCTATATTATTCTTTCCCTCCTCAAGTTTTATAAAATCTGTTTTAGCCTCTTTCCCCCCAGCAACTATTCCCATCTTTAATCTATTTTTAGGATTTCTTGCAATTGGTCTATTTATTGAGAGATTTTCTTTTAGAGGATAATCTATCAAGGCAATGTAGTATCTTCCCATCTTTTTAGTTTTTAGCTCTTCTGCCAAAATTTTATGAGACTCATTATTTTTTGCAACAACTAAAGCTCCAGTTGTATCTTTATCGATTCTATGTACAATTCCAAATCTCTCTTCTCCATAAATTGTAGACAAAGATATTCCCTTTGCTTTTAGCCAATCCAAAAGTGTAGCTTCTTTTACAGAAGGAGCAGGATGGACAACCAAATTTGAAGGTTTATTTATTACTAAAATATCTTCATCTTCGTATAAAATTTCAATTTCAAAATCGATATCTTTAAAAGTAGAGTTTTCTTTTTTTTCGAGAAAAAAATACTCTATCTCTTCCTCTTTTTTAACTTTAAAGGAGCTTTTTTTAACTAAAACACCACCTACTTTTACACAATTTGCATCTATTAAGTGGGAAATTTGATTTCTACTTTGCCCAAGAGCTTGAGCTAAAACTTTATCTATTCTGCCAGCAAAAGGAGCTTTTATTTTACAAATCATCTCTTACCCTTAATAGATCTTCTAAGGGTAAGGATAACAAAAAAAAGATTAACTACATATTAAAAAATATAAATAAATATTTAAAACCTTAAACTATCTTACTTATTTAGACTCTTTTATCTTTTCATAAGCTAATTTAAGACTCTCAGAATGCTTTTTTGCAAACTCTACAAAAATTTTTGGAAAGTGAAGATCTTCTAAGACCTCATCAGTATATTGTTGCATTTTAGACTGAAACTTTTCCTCAATTAAATCTTTAGAGTCATCTTTTGAGATAGATAAAATTTTATAAGCATCATCAACTCTGACTGAATCAATCATCTCTGAGTAAAGATATTCATAAATTGGAATTTCAAACTTCATCAAAATAGCAATTTCTTGTAAAATTTTCATTTCATAAGAGTAAAGTTTTCCATCAGAAGAGATCAAATCAAAAATTGCTCTATATAAAACTTCTCTATAAGGTCTATATTTTTTCCCTTCAAATGAAGAAAATAGAAGTTCGCTAAAATATTCTAGGGAATATTTATCTTTTTTTGCGCTCTTTTGAATTTTTGCTTGATACTCTTTTTCAAGATCATCCTCGCAATACTCCAGAGTCATTTTTGTAATCTTTTTACTCTCTTGATTAGCTACCATTCCATCTCTTAGTGCAATTTTAAAAACTACCCCAAACAAAGAAAGCATTGCAAAAGCAACTCTTTGAATATCATCGATATTTTCTGTTGCAATAAAGCTTTTTGTACAATTTAAACAACCCCAAATAGGATTTTGTTTATCAACTTCTAAAATATCATAACAGTGAGGACAGAGTCTCTCGTAACTATCTCCATCTTTGTTCTCAGAGATCTCTCCCAAAGGAGATCCAAATTTAGAAGCCTTAGGTCCATTTGTAATATCATTGAAAGCTTTCTTTAAACTTTTACTATCCCAAGCCATAATTTTCCTTTACTACCAATATAAAATTACTCGTCTTCTACCCCATCTTAGAGCTTTTGAGATATTTGTACCCATATAAATATCAATATGATTTCTTAATCTAGGATGCATTTTATCTCTAACTACATAAACTCCTGGAAGTCCAGAAATTCTTACTCTAGTTCCATTTGTAATCCCATATTTTCGAATTAAATCATTTGAGACAGCAATTACTTTCATTCCAGGTCGAATTCTATTATTCCATGCTGCAATAAATGGAGTATTATCAGTCTGAGATCTATGAGATGTATAAGCAGTAGCTACAACTCTTATTTTTCTTTTGAAGCGATAAAAGTCAGATTTATAGAGTTTATATTTTCCTCTTCTTGCCATCTCCAAGCGTCTTTTTCTCTCTAAAGCCAATCTTTTGGCTCTTTTTTTAAGTTCAATTTTTCTCAAAATAGAATCTATTTTCTTCTGAGAAAGAGGAATAATTAGTTTTTGTCCAACTTTTACTCTTAAATCTTTCAGGTTATTTATCTCTATGGTCTCTTTTTTTCCTACTGCAAATTTTCTTACAATGCTACTTAAGGTATCCCCAGCTTTTACTTTGTATCTGCCATAACTTTCTATTTTCTTAAGAAGTTTTATCTTTTTGTAAGGAGTTTTTTTATTTGGATAGATAGTAAGTTTTTCTCCTAAAAGAACTAGATTTCTCTTTTTAATATTATTCCATCTTTTTATATCAAAAACAGTGGTATTAAACTCTTTTGCTAATTTTATAAAGCTATCACCCTTTTTTACAACATAAATAATCTTCTCTTTTTTAGGTTTTCCTTTTTTAGGCTTTGTATAAGCAATCTTTTCTACTTTCTTAGTAGAATTTAAGTCTTTATTTAGGACAAAAATATCTTTTTTATCTTTCAAAATTTTAGTTGAATTTAAATCCTCTTTAGAGTTATAAATTGCAATTGCAAACTCCATAATATTGTTAATTAAATCTTCTGATTTATTAACATCTTCTAATTTAATCAAACTTTTATCAAAATCAAAGACTAAAGAGTTAAATCCCATTGGATACTCAATTTTACTATTATTTATCTCCCCATTTTCTTCCGAAAAGATGGCAGTTTTACTAAAGTCTGTTATTACAATAGAGTAATTATTTGGAGAGTAACTAAAATAATAAGAAGAGTTTGGAGTAGAATTATCTTTTGCAAAAAGAGCTCCTACTCCTACTAAAATCAAAAAAACTCTTCTAAGATTATCTCCTATTTTCATATGAAATTTAAAATCTCCCCTTTTATACTCTCCTTTGAAACAATACTATCATGAACAATTTTTTTATCAAATAGCTCTTTTACAACTTTTGGAATAGGAAGTTTAAGTTTTTTAGAGATTTTTTCTAATGCTTCAAGATCGTTTTTTGCTTCTATTCCAAGAGCATTTGCTACTGTTGTACTAAATTTTGTCCACTCAGCAGTAGAGTAGACTACCACTGGAGTTTCATCTTCAACTAGCTCTTCATAAGCTTTAAAGCAAGTTGCAGTGTGAGGATCCATTAAATATGGATTTTTTTCTCTTAGAGCATATTTTGCAATTACTCTTTGCCCTTCTTCATCACTGCTAAATACTGCTCCAAAATCTTCTTGAATTTTAGAAAGTTCAGATTTACTAAGCTTGTAATATTCTTTTGTATCTAAATCTTCCATCAACTCTTTTGTTCTGGCTGCCCCAAATTTATCAAAAAGTAATCTTTCTACATTTGAGCTTTTCAAGATATCCATTGCTGGAGATTTTGTTTTAATTAATTTTCTATTTCTTAGATCATATTCACCCTTAGTTATAAAATCTGTTAAGATATTATTTGCATTTGATGCGATCAAAATCTTTTTGATAGGGAGTCCAGCAACTTTTGCATAATATGCACCAAGAGCATTTCCAAAATTCCCGCTTGGAACAATTAAATAAATCTCTTCTCCAAGTGTAATTTTACCTTTTCTAATTAGATCCAAATAGCTATAAATATGATAAATTATTTGAAAAATAATTCTTCCAAAATTTACAGAATTTGCCGCAGAGAGCTTTAAACCTTTTTTATTTAATTGAGTTTTAAATTCATCTGAATTTAGTAGACTCTTAAGTGCACTTTGAGTATCATCAAAATCTCCATCAACTCCCAAAACTTTTAGATTTGGTGCATCCTCTGTAACCATTTGAAGTCTTTGAACATCGCTTGTTCCTTCTGCAGGATACAAACAGACAACTTTAATATTTTCTCTATTTTTAAAAGTTTCTAGAGTTGCTGGTCCAGTATCTCCGCTTGTTGCTGCCATAATTAGATACTTCTCACCCCTTTGTTTTGCCAAAGAGGAGAGAATTACCCCAAAAGGCTGAAGAGCAATATCTTTAAAAGCTCTTGTTGGACCATGATATAGTTCACTTACAAAAATATTATCCTCAAGTCTCTTTACTTCAACTGGCATATTTAAAGTATCAAATTCATCATAGCGATCTAAGGCTTCATTGATTAAATCATCATTAATATCGATTTCAAAAGCCTTCAAAATAGCAAATGCCAAAGTTTTATAATCGCTATAGATGTATTCAGACAAAAAGCTAATACTTACATCTGGTAGAGACTGTGGAACATATAATCCTCCAAAGCTTGCGCTTGGATTCAAAATAGCTTCACTGAAACTTACACTTTTAGGATGACGAGCGTCATTTCCTCGTGTTTCAATAAACTTCATCAATCTACCTTTTTTTAAAGAATTATATCAAATTAATACCATTTGGCTAAATCAGCTAACATTAATAGTAATTATATTTTAACAAATTTTGCCCTAAAAGCGGTTGATATATAACTAAATCTTATTAGTTTAAAGCTCAATACAACTTCCAATTCCACTGCTTGTTAAAATTTCTAAAAGTAAAGAGTGCTCTACTCTTCCATCAATTATATGAGCTCTTTTTACTCCACCCCTTAAGGCTTCTAGACAAGCATCAACTTTAGGAACCATTCCACCATAAATGACTCCTTCTTTTTTTAACTCTTTTACTTTTTCTATACTAAGAGTGCTTAAGAGTTTTCCTTCTTTATCTAAAACTCCTGCAGTATCAGTTAAAAAAAGGATTTTTCTAGCATTTAGAGCAACAGCAATTTTACTAGCGGCTAAATCAGCATTTATATTAAATCCAATATGTCCAGTTGAGCCTCCAGTTGCAATTGGAGCAATTACTGGAATAAATCCATCATCTAAAATTTTATCTACAATTTGGCTATTTATATTTGTAACTACTCCGGTATATCCAAAGTTTTTGGAATCTTTTGCCACTGCTTCCATAAAAGAGCCATCTTTTCCAGAAATACCAATTGCTTTTGCTCCAAAAGAGTTGAGCAAATCTACAATCTCTTTATTGATAAGTCCACTTAAGACCATTTCTGCAACTTTCATAATCTCTTTTGTTGTGACTCTTTGTCCATCTACAAACTCGCTCTTTATTCCAAGCTCTTTTAGTAAATTTGTAATAGTTTTTCCTCCTCCATGTACAATTACAGGTTTTAATCCAATTGTATGAAGCAAAACAATATCTTGAGCAAATTTAGCTTTTAATTCATCACTCTCTTGGGCTGAACCGCCATATTTTATTACAATTTTTTCACCTCTAAATTTTTTGATATAAGGAAGAGCTTCAAGAAGAGTTTTTACAGTTTCAATCTTTTTTTGCATCAAAATCCTTTATATATTTTTCTATTTTTTCTAAAACTTCTGGAGAAATTTTAATCTCAAGATCTAATAAAGAAATTGGCAAATTAAATTTTTCTATTTTTACAAAATCCTTTTGAGTTGTAAGAATAGAATTTGCCTTAAATTTTTCTAAAAGTTCTTTTAATTTTTTTTCCTCAAACCAAGCATGATCATTTAGATAGTATTTATAAACTATTTTTTTTTCATCTAGCCAATTATTTAATCTTTTTGGATTAGAAATGGCAGTGGCCAGAACCATTTTTGGCTTTGGATTTTTTACTTTTACATCTCTAAAAAAGTCTTTTTCTTCTTTTAAGTTTAAATTTGCGAAATATTTTGTAAACCAAAACTCTCTAAAACCTCCAGCAGGAAAAGGAAAAGGATTTTTTATCTGTTTTGGTTCTAATAAAATTTCAAACTTTTTTATCTCTACTCTCCCAAAACCATCATCTAAAAAGATGATCTCAGCTCCAAGTTCTAGAGCTTTTTTTATTGCTTCTTTTCTATTTTTAGAAACTATTACTCCAACTTCTGGAAGAGATTTTGCTATCAAAAAAGGTTCATCTCCACTCTCTTGTAAAGAGGCTAAAATTTTTCCATTTGCGCTTACTACAACTAAATCTTTGCTCTTTCTTTTATAACCTCTACTAATTACAAAAATTTTCTTTTTAACTTTTAAAGATTTTATTAAAGAAATTAAAAAAGGACTTTTTCCAGTCCCTCCTACAATTAGATTTCCAATACTTATAATTGGAACTGAAAAAGACTCTTTTTTTTTAAAGATTCTTCTAAAAAGAGCTATTCCACCATAAAGAAAAGAAAAGGGAGCAAGTAGAAAAATTACTCCCCAATCGTACCACTTTGGATTAAAGTAGACTCTCTCAAAAAACTTTACCATCAAATATGAATTGAATCTACCTCTTTAATCTTTTCACAAACATAGTAGATATCATCATCACTTAAATCTGGATGATTTGGTAAAGACATTACTCTTTGATAAACACTCATTGCATTTGGAAAATCAAAAATCTTTAAATTATATTTATCCTTGTAGTATTTTGTACTATGAAGAGGAACGTAATGTAAAGAGACTTCTACTCCTCTTGTTTTTAACTCTCTTGCAAAACTATCTCTGTTTTTATCAACTTCTACAATAAAATATTTGTAAATGTGCTCTGGGCTTTTTACTGGAAGACTAAGATGTCTTAATCCCTCCAATTCTTTGAAATAGATATTTGCAATTTCAATTTCTCTTTTATTGTGAGCATCAATTCTTTCTAAAATATCGTTTGCAAATACTGCATCATATTCACTCATTCTATAATCACATCCAATATCTACAACATCATAAAGATAATTTGCAGTTACACTTTGAGTAATTATTGAGTGATTTCTAAGTAATTCTGCTCTTGCTACGTACTCTTGATTATTACTTGTTAATGCTCCACCGCTAAAGAGATTATCATTTTTATCTCCAAAGCTAAAGACCCCAATATCGCAATATTTGCTTCCTACCTCAAAGCCTTTATTCTTGGCTCCAAAGGCATCACTACAATCTTCAATAACTTTTATTTCATACTTTTTGGCAAGTTCATAAACTCTTTCCATATCTACTGGAAGTCCAGCAATATGACTAATAATGACGGCTCTTAACTTTTTAGTTTTATGTTTTTTTAATTTTTCTTCTAACTGATTTAAATCTATATTATAAGTTTTTGGATCAATATCTACAAAAATAGGTTCAGCATCAAAATGTCTTACAACTTCAGGAACATCTACAAAACTATTCACAGAACATAAAACTTTATCACCTCTTTTTAAATCCAAAGCACACATACTCAAATGAAGTGCAGCAGTTGAATTATTTGTGCTTAAAGCATATTTAATATTTAATCTCTCTTTTAGTGCATTTTCTAATTTAACGACTTTTTGGGTATTTTCTCCTAAACTCCTAAGATTTTCAATAATATTATCTGTAATTTTTTCTCTTTTTGAAAAAGAAATATTTCTCTCCATCTCTAAACACCTTTAAATATAAAATGTCTTTATTATATTCAATTAAGTTTAATTCTTAGCACCTTTTTACCCCAAATCTTTTCAATTCTTCGCAAACAAATCCCGCTTTTAGTCTTGCTTTTGTATTAATTTGGGCTTTTCTTTTTAAAAGTCCATACTCTTTTAAAATTTCAAAATAGAAAGATTGAGGCTCTTTTTGAATCTCTTTACATGCCCACTTAAACCATTTGTCTCCTTTTTGGACATGAGAGATTTCTTCCTTATAAATTATATCCAAAGCATCAATACTTTGGTAAATTAAATCACTTTTTTTGGGTGTAGATTTTAATTTTTGAATAATTTTTGGATTTACATCAAGTCCAGTTGCTTCATAATATCTTGGAATTACTGCCATTCTTTTAACTAAAGAGTCTTTTGTGTTGATCATAGCATCAAAAAGTCCTTGGTGTACTGGGAAATCTCCATAAAAGTATCCAAGCTCTTTTAGAATTTTTTCTATCATTTTAAAATGTCTTACCTCATCTTTGGCAACTTCTAACCAATCTTTTTTAAATTCAATCGGAGTATCTCTAAATCTATAAATTGCATCTAAGGCCAAATCTATAGCGTTAAATTCAATATGAGCAATAGAGTGTAAAAGTGCTCCAAGTCCTTCTTTGGTATCAAATCTTTTTCTTTTTGGTAATTCTTTTGGAGTTACAATTTTACAAATTTTTTTAAAAGAGGGCTCTTTAAAATCTTTTGGAACTTCTTTAGAAAAAAAAATTTCTTTTTCCTCCAAGAATAAAAAGAGACTTTTAATATTTTCTTCTTTTTCTTTGATATCTGAAGTTAAAATTGTCTTTTCAAGAAAAGAGTAAAAATCTTTTTCCATTAAATTCCCTCAAGAAGCTCTTTTTTTAGAGCATCTTTATCGATCTCTCCACTATGAAGGGATCTTTTTGGCATATTTTTGTGATAAATTATCCTAGAAGGCAACATATAATTTGCTAAATGTTTTTTTAACTCAAACAAAATCTCTTTTTTTGAAATTTCATTTTCTGCATTATAAACTAAAACGATCTCTTCTTCAATCTCTTCATTTGGAATAGAAAAAACAGCTGCCTCTTTTACTTTTGGAATATATTCTAAAACAGCTCTTTCAATTTCTCTTGGATTTACTCTGTAGCCTTGAGTTTTTATCATATCATCTTTTCTTCCTACAAGATAAAGATATCCCTCTTCATCTTTATAGACTAAATCTCCACTTGCAACTACAATCTCATCTACTAAACCTTCTGGTATTTCAATAATATCTTTTAAGATTTTAATAGATTTAAATCTCTTTTTAGTCTCTTCTGGAGATTTCCAATATCCCTTATAAATGCAAGCACCTCTGTGAATTAATTCTCCAACTTCTCTAACTTTAGCCTCTTTTCCATCCTCTTTTAAAATATAAATTTCTACATCAGGAATTGCTTTTCCAATTGAATCTGGACGAATGTTAATTTGAATAGGATCTAAATATGTAGATCGCAAAGCTTCACTAAGTCCATGCATAGAGTAAATTTTTGCATTTTTAAAGTGCTCTTGTAAACTTTTAATCATAGATTTTGTAAGATTTCCACCTGATGAGGTAATTGCTCTTAAATTTTTAAAATTTTCTGGATGAGGAATTTTGTGATAATCTAAATCAAACATTTTACTAATATGAATTGGCATTATAGGCAAAATAGTTACTTTATCATCGATTAAATGAGCAAAAAACTCTTCTGCAAGCAAAAATTTGTGCAAAGCAAGTGTAGCTTTTTTATAAATGGCAGTAAAAATTTGATTTAATCCATAATCTACATTAAAAGATAAAACTCCAGAAATTATATCAGAAGAAGAGATATTTAAATAATTACTAACAATTCTTGCTCCATCTACAAAACCTCTATGATCAATTACAACTCCTTTTGGATCTCCGACCGTACTAAAAGTATAAGTAATTGCTCCATAGTCGTGTCCCTTCAAATTAGAAGAAAAATCTTTTGGTAAACATTTATAAATTTCTTCAAAAGAGACTTTTGCAAGTGAATTTGGAGTGTAAGTTATAATAGTTTTTTCAAAATTTATCTCTTTAATTTTTTCTATTTTATGAGTATCGGTTATTATAACTTCAATTGAACTATCTTTTATTATATGTTTGACTTGTTCAGGCTTTAGAAGCTTTGTGATTGGAACAAGAATAGCTTCAATTGATAAAATTGCCAAAATCGCAACTACTTGATCGATACTTTTTTGAGAGTAAACTCCAATTCTAGCTTTTTTTTTCAAACCCAAACTAGTTAAATAATTTGCAACTTGATTTACTCTTTCAAAAAGTTCTTTATAAGTTAAAGATTGATTTTGAAATGTCAAAGCAATACTCTCTGGAGCCTGTGTTGCTGCTTTCTTGAGTAAAGATCTTACTGTATTAAGGCTCATTTCCTCCTCCTTTTATTGCCTCTACTCCAAAAGTCCAAATTTTATACTCTTTATCTATCAAAATCTCTGGAATATTATGAAATCTTAATATTTTAGTATAAAAAAACTTGATAATTATCTCGATCTCTTCCTTATTTAATACTTGTCCAACTCCGCCTGTAAATATTATACTATTTAATCGATCAAGCTTTAATTCTACATAATCGTTATGGTGATTTGAAACTTTATAAAGTACCAAAAAGATTGCAAGTTGCATCAAAAATTTTGTAGCATTTTTATCTTCAAAAACTTCTTCTGTAAGATTTAAATAATTCAAAAGTTCATATACAAATTCATTACTTTTTGCAGTAAAAATAAGAGATTCTCTTGAGCGATAGACTCCTAATTTCTTAAAAACTAATCGATCATATCCACCTTCTACTACCAAATTATGATTTATTAAATCTTTTGCATAATGAATATCAGTAGTTGCTCCTCCAATATCAATTACAATAAATGGATCAACTACATCAAAATTTTTATGTAAATTTGGAAGAGCTTGATTTACAATATAAGGAGTAGGAAAAATTTGATTTTTTGTTATTTTATAGAGCTCTTTGATCTCTTCTTTCCCAATAATATCTGCTTGGTAAAGATTTGTAAGATAATTTTTTAATTGATTTTCATTTATTTTTAATTTAGAATCTAAAATATTTTCCAGAATTTTAAGATCTTTTATATTTTTTTTTAGAAAATTTCTTGCATTTTTACTTCCTACATACACGATATTCGAATAAGAAAAGCTTTTTAAAAATTTAAAAATCTTCTCATCAAAAATCTCATCTACTCCATCAATTGCTCCGGTTAGAATTACAACATCAATTAAATTTGATGGGGGAGTTTTTGCTTCTATATTTTTATAAATAAAAGAATCTATTATATTTATCCCAGAGTTATAAGCAATATTTGTAGCGTATTTAATACTAAAAGATTTACTTGCCCCAATAATTAAAGTACTAAGGCCACCATTTGCAGAACTACAAATATAAATATTTTCTGGTGAATATTTTTTTATTATACTTCCAGCTTTTTCTAAAAGATCGTTGTAGATACTTTTTTTAAAATCTCTAAAGAGTTGAATAGATTTTTCATCATGATAAATCTTAAAATAAGTGCTCCCCACATCTATAAAAAGTTTTCCCAAATTTTTTCCTCTTTTTAAAATAAATTTTAATCTTTACAGACAATATTTAATTTATGTAAAACTCTTTCAAAAAAATCTCCAGCATCTCTTTGAACATCATCATTAAATTCAATATAAAAAGCATCTTTTCCATGATCATCATTTGAAATGTTTTCAAAAACCATAGGTTTTAGACCAGTTTCATTTTTTACCTCTTCAATTGTATCAATTACTTTAGTTTTTAGTTGAGGATTATCTCCAAAAATTAGACAAAGCCCTTCATATCTTTCTTCCATTCTCATATAAGCTTTTATCTCCTGAGTCATAATTTCTCCTTTATTTTTATTTGTTTTTATTATCTTTTTATAAAAAATATTTTATCAAAACTCCAGAGATCTCTCTTTAAAGTCTCCATCTTTTTGGATCCAAAAAGGTATCATCATGAATATGTTTAAAAGATGCCTTTATCATTTTAAAAAGATTTTTATACTCTTTTTCTGTCATTTTTAACCATTTTTTAGTCTTTTCTCTAGCATAAGGATGTTTTAACTGGACTTTCATTGCTGGACAAAGTTCATCTCCAATTGCTTCAAAATTATTCTCTCTTACAAAAGCTCTTAATTGACTTTCTCTAATTTCAATTAATGGTCTAATTACCCAAAAACCACGCTCTGCTTTGTAAATTGGAGGCATTGATCTTAAGACTCCATTATAAAACATATTCATAAAAAAACTCTCAACTGCATCATCTAAATGGTGTCCTAATGCTACTTTATTAAAACCATTTTGGCTAGCATAAGTGTACAAAGCTCCTCTTCTCATTCGAGAGAAGTAGCTACAACTAGAACTATTTTGTCTAATGGTCTCTTGAGAAATTTCATAAATTTTTGTTTGATAAACTGTATGAGCAATTCCATACTTTTTACAGTGAGCTTTTAAATTTGTATACTCTTCTTCTTCCATCCCATAGCTAACTGTACAAGCTTCAAATTCAAAATCAAAAGGAGCATGTTGTTGCATATTTTTAAGAAGGTGAACAAGGGTTAAGGAGTCTTTTCCTCCACTTAATCCAACTAAAATTTTATCGCCTTCTTCTATCAATTTATAATTTACATTTGTTTTTCCAAACTCTCTAAGAAGTGCTTTTGAAAATTTTGGTTTAGGAAAGGGATTAGATCTTCTCATTCTCAGAAATCTTTTCAAGCATATTTAAAATAAAACTGCTACTTCTTTTTGAAGAATCTTTCAAAAACTCATCAAAATCAAATGCGGCGTCCATATCAGCACTATCACTAATTGCTCTTAGAATAAAAAATGGAATATTGCAAGCATCACAAACAACTCCTACTGCCGCTCCTTCCATCTCCAAAGCATCTGCTCCAAATATTTTTGCTATTTGATCTTTTCTTCTTTGATCTGCTACAAATTGATCTCCAGTTGCAATAATTCCTTCTTTTAGTTTAATACTCTTTTCTTTTGCAACCTCTTTTGCAATTTTGATCAAATCATTATCGGCTTCTACAAAAACTGCCCCTTCTGGAACATACCCAGGAGGATGTCCAAAAGCAGTAATATCCAAATCGTGTTGACAGAGTTTTTTAGCAACAATTAAATCTCCAATTTTTAACTCTGGATTAATTGCACCAGCAACTCCACTAAATAAAATTTTTTCGCATTTGAAGTGTTCAATCAAAGTAGAAGCACTCAAAGAGGCAAAAACTTTTCCAATTTTGCTATAACACAAAACTATTTCTAAATTTTTATACTCTCCAATATAATATCTGTTTTTAGCATATTCTATTTCTTCTTTAATTTTAAAATCTTCTAAAAGCTTTTCATCATCTATCTCTTTTTTTAAGAATGGTTCAATCTCTTCAACCATTGCTCCCATAATTCCTATTCTCACGCCATCTCCTTGATAGCTTTGATGCTCTCTTGCAAACTTTTCATATCAAAAACATTATAGTGAGGTTTTTTTGTTGCTCTTTTATTTAATCCCTTTAAAACTTTTCCATGTCCAAATTCAATATAACAATCCACCTCATCATCAAAAGATGCAATTGATTGTTTATAAAGTACAGCAGAGGTTAACTGTTTTGGTAAAAGTTCTAAAGCTTCAGCTTTTGTATCATATTTTTTTGCCGTTACATTTGAAATGACAGGAGCTAGAAAGTTATCTTTTATTTTCTCTTCCAAAGCTTCTTTAAGTGGAGTAGTTGCACTCTCAAGCAAAGGACAGTGACTTGCAACTGACATATTAAGAAGCATTGCTCTTTTTGCCCCAGCCTCTTTTAAAAGTGGTTCAAGCTCTTTTAAATCATCTTTAATTCCAGCAACTACAATTTGTCCATCTGCATTATAATTGACTGCCCAAACCTTTTTACCTTCATCTCTTAATTTTTTGGTAAGTTCTTCTACAATCTCATCTTTTAATCCAAGAACTACCATCATGCCTACATTTTGATTTTCACAAGCTTGAGCCATAAGTTTACCTCTTAAATTTACAAGCTCTACACCATCAAGAATATCCAAAGCTCCAACACTACTTAATGCACTAAACTCTCCCAAAGAGTGTCCAAGAGCAAAAACTGGAGTAAGATTTAACTCCTCTTGAAAAAGTCTATTTGCAATCATACTAACAAGAAAAATAGCTGGCTGAGTAAATTCTGTTTGTTCTAATTTTTCATTTTCCTTAAATAGAAGCTCTTCAAAATCTATATTAGTTTTTTGTTTTGCTTTTTCAAAAAGATCTCTTGCTATCTTAGAATTTTCAAAAAAATCTCTTCCCATTCCAACTGCTTGAGAACCTTGCCCAGGAAACAAAAAAGCACACTTTATTGACATTACTTTCCTTTTTTTAAAATTTTTTGGATTTTATCAAAAAAGGACTCAAAGTTGGCTCAAAACTTTTCTAAAACATCTTTTAAATTGGAAACACTTTCAATGACAAAATCTGGCTTAATTCCTTTTTTCAAATCAGATTCTCTAAATTTCCCACTTTTAACTAAAACTGCTTTTATATTTGCATTTTGAGCTCCTAAAATATCAGACTCAATATCATCTCCTACCATTAAAACTTCTTCAGGATTTAAATTCATAGATTCAACTGCTAATTCAAAAAACTCTTTGGAAGGTTTTCCAATAACTTTTGCTTTTACTCCAGAAGCATATTCCAAAGCTTCTACAAAACCTCCAGCATCCATCGAAAGCTCTCCATCGCTATCTTTAAAATATCTATTTTTTGCAGCAGCAATTAAAGTTGCTCCATTTATCAAGGCTCTAAAAGCACTATTTAATCTTTCATAATTAAAATTTTCTCCAGCATCTCCTACTACTACAAATTTGCTTTTTGTATCAAAGCCACAAAGCTGGCCAAAAAACTCTTCTGCTTCATCTGTCAAAATTGTAAGAGCTTTTGCATCTGCTTTTTCCACAACCTTTTTTGCTGCTCCAAGGGCGGTAAAAAGTTCAGATTCTTTTATATCAAATCCTAAAGATTTTAACTTTTGATAAACTTTTGCAGGAGGTTTTCTAGTAGTATTTGTTAGAAATCTCATTTGATAATTTTCTCTTAACTCTTGTATAATTTCTCTTGCTCCTGGAATTGGCTCATTTGCAACATACAAAACTCCACCAATATCGAATAAAATTCCTTTTATCATCTCTCCCTCCTAGATAAAAAAAAATTATTCACTTTTATTATTTGCTCAAATAAAATTATAACAAAAGAGAAAAATAACTTAAAAACGCTTTCTTCTTTTTTGAAAACATCTATCACAAATATTAAATTTGTAAGTAAAGTCTAACTCTTTTTTACAAATTCTGCAGAGCTTTTTAAATTCTCCTCTTTTTAGAGTATTTTCTATAAATTTATTAAGTTTTTCTCTTGCTTTGATTGCTTCTTGTGTATCTGGAAACTTTTCTGGAAATTTAAAAGAGAGCCAAAGATACAAAGAGACCTCTTTTACTCTATCTTCTTTTTCTAAAAGCTCTTCTTGAGTTAAAGCAAAGGCAGGAAGTTCTTTTGGAGCAATAAATCTTACCTCTTTTCCTTTTTGAAATTCATCTAAATATCTTTGAAATACAACCTCTAAATATGGCGAAGAGAGACTAACTGGAGCTAGAGAAAAGATATATTTTGTCTTTAAATCTAAATTATAATCTTCCACAATTTGAGCAAGTTCGATCATTGATTCAATATTGCTTGCAACAAATGGTCCTTCAAACTCCATATTTTTTGAAAAAAACTCTAAAATTTCTAGTAAATTATCGCTCTCTAAAATTTCGCTAATTAGAAGAATATGCTCAAGAGTTGCCATAACTTGCAATGGAGGTTTGATTTGCTCAAGAGGTAAAGAGAGTTTTTTTTGAATATTTTTAAGAGTGGCTTTATCCAAAGCTCCAACAAATCCCTCTTCATGAAGTCCAAATCTTCCAGCTCTACCTGCAATTTGAGTTATTTCAGTGGGAGTTAACTCTCTTTTGCTAAATCCATCAAATTTATTATCTCTTGCAAAAATTATATTTTTAATTGGAAGATTAAGTCCCATTGCAATAGCATCAGTGGCAATTAGAAGTTGAGTTTTACCTTCTCTAAATCTTTTAGCCTCCTCTCTTCTTACTTCTGGAGATAAGTTTCCATAAATTACAGAGATGGAATATTTTTTTGAGAGTTTATGTTTTAGAGCCAAAACATCTCTTCTTGAAAAGGTTACAATTGCACTATTTGGTTCAATTTTATCCAGAGGTGTTGGAGTTTGCATCACTTTTAAAGGATTTTTTCTCTCATACTCTACAATTTCAAGCTCTTCTTCTAAGTAGTTACAGACTTCCTTTACAATTTCCAAAGCCTCTTTTGATCCAGTCAAAATTACTTTTTTGGCAGGAGCACCAATCAAAGCATTTACCCAAGCCCAACCTCTGTCTCTATCTTTTATCATTTGAATTTCATCAATTACACAAAGATCAACTTCTACATCTAAATTTAGCATTTCAATTGTAGAGCTAACATGAGTTGATTCTTCATCGATAATCTCTTCTTCTCCAGTAATCAAAGAGACATTTACTCCAAACTCTTTTAACTTTTCATACCCCTCAAGTGCTAAGAGTCTAAGAGGAGCTAAATAATATCCAGTTTGAGCATCTTTTAACTGCTGCATTGCTTGATAAGTTTTTCCGCTATTTGTTGGTCCTACATTAAAAATAATTTTTCTTTTTAATTTTCTTGCCAAAGGAAATAAAAGTTTAAAATCTTTTATACTTTTTGCTAAAAACTCCTCTTTTTTTGCTTTTTCTCTAATTGGCTTGATATACTCTTTAAATGCATAAAGAATTTTTCTTGCACTTTTTGCTTTTATTCTGAGTCTTCCAGAGTTTTTAATGACCTTTTCTACCTCATCAAGAATAAAATTTTCAATCTCTTCAGAAGAGATTTTCAAATCTTTAGCACTCTCTTTGGCTTTTTCAAGAAGTTCTTCAAGAGCAAGAGAAAACTCTGTGACTCTTACAAGGTCTAACTGTTCAAAATCTTCTAAAATCAAAAAATCTCTATTTTCCCAGATTGTAGAGTAGATAAGATCTTTTTCATAAGAGAGCCTAAGTTTATAATAAAATTTTCTAGAGTAAAATTTTGCTGATCTTATCATCTCAAACTCAATTGAGTTTCCAAGATCTAAAAGCAGTAAATCTTTTGAGACAAATTCTTTTAGAATCTCTTGAATTTTTTTAAATCCAATGGGAATCTTTTTTAGTTGAGAATCTATTGGCATCTGCTTTAAATAGTTTAGAATCTCTTTTTTTGTTAAATATCTGTTATCTTTTAAAATCTCTAAAAATTCATTAATTTCTATCTTTTTTTTTGAGATTAATTCAAGCTTTAACTTTTTTAAGAAATCAAGAATCTCACTTTTTTCTTTTAAAAAGAGATTAGGATCTAAAGATCCTCCTTTGACTAAAAGGAGTTTAGTAAAAATCTCTTCTTGAAATCTAAATTCAAAGGAGTGTACAAATTCTATCTTATTTGAAGAATTTATTTTTATATCCAACAAAGCTTCAATCTCAGAGATTTTCTCTTTTAATCTGATATATTTTAATTTATTTTCTACTTTTTGTTTTGTAAGCTTGGAGACTGATAGATCCCTAAGACTTTCTACCAATAGAGAAACTTCCCATTTTGAGGGCTTTTTATCCTCTAAAAGAGTTAAAATTGTTTCTTTTAATGATGAGGTATCAACCTCAAAAAAATTTACAATTTTTCTTCTGATATTAATATCAGCTTCACTCCAGATTCTAGAAATTGCTTTTATTGTTTCACTTTTGCTAGCTGGAGCTTTTAATCCAAAAATATGTTCAAAGAGTTGATTTAGCCTTTTTCTCTCTAGAGTTTTAATTCCATCTTCAAATACAGCACCTTTAAAAATCTTTTTAATTTTATTATTTAATTTAATAGCTTGCTTTTTCTTCTTTTTTGCCATTTTAAAATTCTCTTTTTATTTGCAAATTTTTATAATTATTTCCAAATTTAGATGTATAATTATACTCTTTGATCGTTAATTTACTATATATTTTTTGATATAGTCTGAAATTATTAACAAATAAATAAAAAATTTAGTTTTGCTTAGTTATAATCTATTAATCTTTTTATAAAAAGTAACTAACATTGAAAGAGGGAAAAATGCTAAAGAGAGCAAAAGTTTATTTCTTGGTTTTGGGTTTGGCAAGTATGGCACATTCTACTCCAGTAGATAATATTACAGAAATTACAAATGTAATAAAATCTACACAAAATTCAAAAACTATTCAAAATGAAATCAAACAGCAAAATATTTTTGCAATAAAAAAAGTCTCTGGAATGGAGATGATAATTACAGAGAAAAAAAGTGCTTCTCCAAAAATAGATATCTCTTTAGAAGATATTCTTTCCCAAGTTACTGGAGAGGCAAACTCGGAAAATATAGAGACTGTTTTTAATCACAAAGAAGACTTTAAAGAGATTCAAGAAAAAAACCCTAATTTTGATTCTCTTTTAGCTGATAGAGCCCTTGAGATAAATTACAAAAATATAGCTATAAAATTAAAAAGCTTTATAACTGCTCAGAAACTCTCTAAAAAAGAGTCTCTTGCTTTTGTTGGAAAAGAGAAGATTTTATATTTAACCTTTGATGATGGTCCAATTAGAGGAACTGAAAATGTTTTAAGAGTTTTAAAAGAAGAAGGTGTTGATGCTACTATGTTTTGTGTTGGAAAACACATTTTAAAAAGAAAAGATCTTTTTGAAAAAGAAAAACAGATGAGTAATCTTTTGGTAGTAAATCACACTTACTCTCATGCAAATGGACACTATAGAAGATTTTATAGCAAAGTTTTTAGAGTTTTAAGTGATATTGAACATGGACAATTAATTGTTGGAGGAAGAAAATATTTAAGACTTGCTGGAAGAAATGTCTGGAGACTTCCGGAAGTAAGAAGAGATGATTATGGTCTTCCAAGATCTCAAAGAAGAGTTGAAGTAAGAGATTATAACAAATTGGCACAAGAAGGTTATTATATTTTTGGTTGGGATGTAGAGTGGGGATTTAATCATAAAAATGGAATTCCAACTTGCTCAGCAACTACTCTTGCTGATAGAATTGAAAGAGTTTATCAAAAAAGAAAAACAGCAAAGAAAAATCGTGTTGTACTCTTAACTCATGATTTTATGTTTAGAAATCATGCAAGTGTAAATGAGCTTAAAAGTTTCATAAAAATTATGAAAAATAGAGGTTGGAAATTTAAAAAAATTGATCATTATGTATCAATTCAGCCAGAACCTCTTAGAGTTGCAAAATACTACAAACCTACTAAAAGAGATCATTTAGCTCTTTCTAGAAATATTCCAAAAAGTAGCTCTTCTTTACATTTAGAACTGAATAATGCTGTAAAAGAGTATGATGCAGAAAAAGTTAGTTCAATTTTAAATCAAGGCGTAGATCCAAACCACCAAGACAAATATGGAAGACTTGCTCTAAATACGGCAATAAAAATCAATAGTATTAAAATTGTAAAAAAATTAATAGCTCATGGAGCAAAAATTACGGCAAAAGATAAATGGGGAAATACTCCTTTGACAATTGCAAAAAAATATCACAGAAGAAGAATTCAAAGATATCTAATAAAATATATGAAAAGATTTGAAGTTCAAAAAACTAGAGTTAAAAAAAGCAGAAGAAGAGCTCAAAAAGTTGTTGCAAAAGTTAGAAGAAAAAGACCAGATGCTCTTAGTATTTTAAGAAGCTGGTAAAATCTAGAGTTCTGGCTCTAGGAAAATTTTAAAACTCCTTTTATTCTTCAAGCCCAGCAAAGAACACTCCCTCTATAATTTCTAGTTTAGAGGGAGATGAACTTCTTTTTAAGAAGTTTTTTTATAGATTTAAGGGATTTTTCTACTTAAGACAATAAATCTTAAAATGTCTTTACTACTCAAAGGAGAAGCCAAAAGATACCCTTGAGCTTGATCACACTCCAAAGAGAGTAATTCATCTTTTTGTTTCTGTTTTTCAACTCCTTCTGCAACAGTAATTACTCCCATAGAGTGAGCCAACAAAATTGAAGCTTTAATAATTCTTTTTGCATCCTTATCATCTTTGTCCAATTTGGAGATAAAAGATTGATCAATCTTTATTCTATGAATCATATCTGGTTCTAGACTACTCAAAGACATAAGTCCAGTCCCAAAATCATCTAAAGCTAATCTACATCCAAGAGCTCTTAATCTTTTTAGAGTTTTAAATCCGCTATGTTTTGATTGAATCAAAATATCTTCTGTAAGTTCAAATTCTAACAAATTTGGATTGATTCGATATTTTTTTATCAAAAAAGAGACCTCATCAGCCCACTTTTCATCCATAACTTGTCGGTCAGAGACATTTATAGAGATGTAAATATCTTCTAAACCATAAAGATTTTGTAATTTTGAAATCTGTTTACAACTCTCTTCCAAAATCCATTTACTAAGAGAAACAATTAATCCACTCTCTTTTGCAACTGGAATAAATTCGTTTGGACCAATTCCACCTCCAACTCTTTTGTCTATTCTAACTAAAGCTTCAATTCCTACTACTTTTCCAGTTTGAATCTCAAATTGAGGTTGATAATAAAGACAAAGGCCATTATGTTTCATTGCCCTTTTTAATATTCTTTCAATTCTTTTAAACTCTTTTAGAGTGTGTTTCATATTTTTGCTATAAAAACTGTAACGATTTTTTCCACACTCTTTTGCCTCATACATTGCTCTATCTGCATATTGCAAAAGTGTCTCAGAATCTTTTGCATCATCTGGAAATATTGCTATTCCAAGACTTGCACCAATTTTATGTTTACTTCCTCCAATTTCAAATGGAAAGGTCAAAATATCAATAATATTTTGAGCTAAAGATGCAATATGATCAATTCCTTCAATATCTTCTACAAAAAGAACAAATTCATCTCCTCCAAGTCTTCCAAAAAGATCTGAAGACCTGATTCTAGATTTTATTCTTCTTGTTACCTCACATAAAACTTCATCTCCAGCTTTATGCCCTAATAGATCATTTATCATTTTAAAATCATCTAAATCAATAAAAATTAAAGCCCCCCTTTTATTATCTCTTAAGAGTTTTCTTATTGATCTATTTATACTCTCAAGAGTAAATTTTCTATTTGGAAGTCCAGTTAGAGCATCGTGAGTTGCAATGTAATAGAGCTCTTCTCTTGATTTTTGAAGTTCACTAATATCAGTAATAATTGCTAAAATATACCCAGAAGTTTTATTAGAAGGTTTTATAGTATCAATGCTAATTAAAACTAAAAGCTCTTCTCCATTTTCTCTTTTGATTATTGATTCACCTTTGAAATATCCTTGTTTTGCCATAGATTCTCTAATTTTTTTATACTCTTCTTTTTCAAAAAATTTAGAGTAAAAATCTACATTCAAAGGTGGAATTTGATCTTCTTTAAAACCAAATATTTTGGAAAATGCTCTATTGTGTCCGATATATTCTCCATCTAAAGAGATTATAAAAATTCCTTCTTGAGCTTCTTGAAAAACTCTGCTCATCATCTGATGATAAAGAATAGATTTTTTTTGAATTGTAATATCTCTTACGATTACAACTGAAGTTTTTAAACTATTCTCTGTCAAAGGAGTTGGCAAGATTCTAACTTCAAAATATTTTAATTCATTGTTTATTTTAGTTTCATACTCAATTGTTGTAAGTTCATTGTTTTTTATAGCTTTTTTATTTGCTTCTTCAATTGCTTTGGCATAATCTTTTGGAAAAATTTCTGAAATATGTTTACCTTCTGAAATGCTAGAAGTATCGCAAGGATATTGTCTATTTCCACAAGAAATTAAATCTAAGTATCTTCCATTTTCATCCAAATAAAAGATCATATCAGGAATAACTTTTAAAAGAGCATCAATCCTTTGTTGATACTTTTTTCTTGATTCATTAAGCAACTCTTGCATCTCTTGAGATGTTAGCTCTAAAGATCTCTCAAGTAAATAGCGATCTTCATCATTTGCAAGTAAAAGCTGATCTATTTTTTTTATAAAAGATCTCCACTCCTCTTTAGTTTGTGGAAATTTATCTAAGTCTAAAGAGTGCTTTTTCAAAACTCTCCAGAGACTTTTATGAATAGAGTTGCTCTTTTTTTCTATAAGAATCATAACTCACCTATTAATGTAATTGTCATTGTTTGATTATGCAAATCACACTTTTTATTATGTAAGGCTGAAACTTCTCCATAAGAGTAAAAACCAATCTGTTTAGCATTTTCTGGGAGAGATTCCATTACAGCTTCTAACTCTTCTTCTGTTCTTTGTTTTAAGACAAGATGCCTTCCCACACAACTAATAGAAAGGCACAAAAGCTCTTTTGGAAGCTCTTTTATTTCAAGTTCAGCAGTAGTAGAGTATGCAGCATCTATTAATCTTTCTAGATTTGCTTTCATAAATGTAGCATATCCACCTTCTGGGATATCCCCAGCAAAAATCATAGCTTGATTTTCTTCATCAATTTGTAAAATAGTTCTTACTTTTGGTTCATCATTTTTATCTCTTCTTACAAGCAGAGGAAATAAAAGTGCACTTGCTGGAAGTTTTTTGCTATATTCTCCCAAATAGCGTTTATAAAGTTTTAGAGCCGGTTCATCATTTAGAGAATAAAGAATATTATCTTTGGCTGAAGTGATTTTTCTCTCAATTCCAAATCTATCCCAACCACCTTTATAGCTACTTTTTGTAAAAAGTCTTTCCCCATAAAATCCAACTGCTACAATTCCATTTTTTAAGATTTTTTTGGAATGGTATACAAAAGTCTCTTTAAAATCTACTCCATCTCCAGCTAAGCCCCCGCTTAAAATTGTCTGAGGCTTTAGAGTTTCATTCATTCCATCAATTAACTTAGTCCCATTTATATCAATTCCTTCAGAAAAAAAGATAATAGTTTTTAGATTATCACCTCTTGAGTAAAGATCTGTAATTAGATTTTTCCCAAGCTCTTTTAAATTGCTATCCTTTTTAAACTCTTTGTGAATAGTAACTAAATTGCTATGTTCAAATTTCAAAACAGCCACTACTAAAGTATTTTCAAAAAATTCAGAATCTTTTATCTCTCCAGCAGTAGAACATCCAATGATGTGAGATTTTGGAAACTCTTTGACAAGTTGAAGATAAGTCTCTTTTAAGAGTCTATTTTTGTGTAAGTTCCCAAAGCACAAAAGGAGAGTATTTTTAGAATCTATGTTTGGATTGGGTTTTTTATCCCATTCTTTCTCAAATAGATAAGTCTCAATTATCATTAGCTCTCCTTTTTGATATTTTAATTATACCTCATTATGAAGATCTATTCAAAATTGTGTTTAATATTTAGTATATTTTAAAGGTTTTTGAGAAAAAAATTCATCAAATTTTCTTTTTAATTTTATTTTTTAAGATTAAAAATGTAATTTCAAAAGAGTAAAAGAAAGATTATAGTTTTTTAGCTAGAAGAAGTCTTAAGTAGCCTCCAAAATATTTTTTTGTAGAAAAATCTCCAAAATTCTCTTCTTCTAGAAGTTTTTTTAAGTCGGTTTTTATAAAATCTTCTGCTAAAGGACACTCAAGTTTTCTAATTGCAAATTTGATAAAAAATGGGGATTTTGAGATATCAAACTCATTATAATCTAAGATAGCAAAAATTCCTCCTTTTTTTAAAAGCAAAGAGGCATTTTTAATTATTTTTTTTCTATTTTCTTGAGTAAATCCATGTAAAACAAAACTAATAAATACAAAATCAAACTTTTCTTTCTCTTTAAATGGTTCTAAAATTGAATGTTTTAAAAGTTTTATATTTTTATAGTTTGCACTTTTTTGAAGAAATTGTTCAATCATCTCCTTTCCAATCTCAACGCCAACAATCTCTCCTTTGTCTTTTATAAATTTTCTCATAATCAAAGCATTTCTTCCAGTTCCAGCTCCAAAATCTATAATTTTGGAGTCCTCTTTTAAATTTAAATCTTTTATTGCTTGATTGATGAATTTTTCATACTTTCCTAAAGTAATTAAGTCCATTAAAAGATCATAATTTTTTGCTTCAAATCCTTTAACTTCTACTTTTGAATCTGCTTGGCTTAAGAGTCTTTTTTCATCCTTTTTGATAGCAAAAAAACCCTTTTTTAGACACTCTAAACTTAAATTAAATGCCTTTACATCTTTAATATATTCTGGGTAATTTTCAAATTTTTTTAAAGTTTGAGGCTCTTCAATCATCAAAATAAAAATTAATGCCATAGCAACTGCCCATCCACTTGCAAAAATTGCTCCAATATTGCCTAAAACTAGAGCAATTCCAACTGGCAAAAGTGCAAGTCCAAGATGCATTGGATGACGCATGCAACTATAAATTCCTATCTTTGTAAATTTATCTGGCCAAAAGTTTCTTTCTTGAGCATTTTTGTGAGCAAAAAGCTTAAGCGTTCTTCCAGCAATTGAAGCTACAATTAAAGAGTAAAAAATAATTATTATTCCAAAAACTGCTCCAACTCCTCTCCAAAAACCCTCTAAGTATAAATTTATAATTTTATTTGCTAAAAAAACTATTCCAATTGAAATTATCCAATAAAAAAATTTCCAAATCTCTTTTTGCATCTTTTATGCCTTTTTTGTAGAAAAATTTATAAGGATTATAATAGAAGATTATTAATATGACTTTTTAAACTTTTTCTTTTAATCTTTTTGGATAAAATCTCTCAAAATTAAAGCTCCAAAGGAATAGATTTTGGCAAAGGTAAAGTGCACTCACTGCCATTTAGAGTTTGATGAGTCTGTAATGATTACTGAGCAAGAGGGAGAAAAAAGGCTCTATTTTTGCTGTAAAGGGTGTCAAGGGGTCTATCACCTTTTGAAATCTGAAGGGCTTGATAGCTTTTATGAGAAACTTGGAAACAATACTTTAGAACCTGCTTCAAATCCAAAAGAGGAAGATTTGGATAGATTTGATATGGAGGGTTTTAGAAAAAAGTATGTAAGAGTTACAAAAGAGGGTTTTAGTGAGATTAGCTTAATAATTGAAGGAATTCACTGTTCAGCTTGTGTATGGCTAAATGAGAAAGTCCTTCATAATCAAAAAGGGGTAATTGAAGCTACAATCAACTACTCAAACAATAAAGCAAAAGTTATCTGGGATGATGATGAGATAAGTCTTTCAAAGATAATTGAGACAATTCGCTCAATCGGATACAATGCTTACCCTTATGACCCAAAACTCCAAGAAGAGAGAGCCACAAAAGCAAGAAATGAGTACTACTCAAGGATTTTGGTTGGGGTTTTTGCAACAATGAATATTATGTGGATAGCAATTGCTCAGTATACTGGATACTTTACTGGAATGGAGAAAAGCCACAAAAATATTTTAAATATTGCAGAGTTTATCTTGGCAACTCCAACTCTTTTTTATAGTGGATGGATATTTTTTAGGGGTGCTTGGTATGGTTTGAAGAATCGTTTTATAAATATGGATGTTTTGGTTGCAACTGGAGCAACCCTTGCATATCTTTACTCAATCTATGCGATGGTTACCCAAAAGGGTGAGGTATATTTTGATTCAGTTACAATGATTATTACTTTTGTCTTGGTTGGAAAGTATCTTGAGATTTTAAGTAAAAAAAGAGCAGTCGATACCCTTGATAAGATTGTTGGTTCAATGCCAACAGAGGTTTTGGTGGTGAAAGATGGTCAAAAGAGTTTAATTGCAGTAGAAAATGTTGAAGTTGGAGATATTATTGAGTTAAAACCTGGAGAAAAGGTTGCAATTGATGGGGTGATTGTAGCTGGGAGTGCAATGTTTGATGAGAGTTCACTAACTGGAGAGAGTGAGCCGGTTTTAAAAAAAGAGGCAGATGAGATTTTAAGTGGGAGTGT
>Ga0256843_1000237_pt1 | contig 47784 bp, 46 predicted proteins | sample AlvinellametaG_FD_191572 | JGI IMG/M metagenome (GOLD analysis project Ga0256843, IMG submission 191572) | Pompeii worm associated microbial communities from hydrothermal vent at the East Pacific Rise, Pacific Ocean - Alvinella | ecosystem: Host-associated > Annelida > Integument > Unclassified ...
CTTTATCACTATCTCCTCTAATTGTGATATTACTTAAATCACTAAGTTTGGAAAGTCTTGACTTTAATTTCGAAGCTATATCCAAAAGCTCCTGTTTTGTTTTATCTCCATATACAGCTATTGTAATTAATGGAAAATTTTGAGTCACCTCTTTTACTGTTGGTTCATCCATATCTGAAGGTAAATTTGATTTTGTTTTTGTAACAATATCTTTTACTTTGTCAATGATATCTGATGCATCCTCCCCTTTTTTAAGCTCTATATTAATAGTAAAAAATCCATTTTTAACTATTGTAGATATTTTTTTTGCTTCACTTAAATTGGATAAATCATCCTCTATCTTTTCTACAGCCATTTTATCCAATATATCACTACTTGCTCCAGCATATGCGCCACTTATAAGTACAGCATCCATATTTGTAGGTGGAAATATCTCTTTAGGTATTTTAAGGTATGAAAATAGAGCCATTACAAGTAAAAAGAATAATAACAGATGATTTAAAATCGGCTTTTCAAGAGCAAATTTGATTAAGCTTTTCACTAATTCTCTTCCTCATCATCATCTTCCAAACTATTTAATATCAACGAATCCATAATTTGGTTTTTAAATTTCATATCTTCAAGTTGTTGTGTTAAAAATCTATTTTCCTCTTTTAATGATATATAGTGAGCATAAAGTTTATTTATATCTTTACTTGTATAGTATATATTGTTTCGTAAATATATTTTAGGTACATAAAGCACCATCACCAAAATAAATATAAAAAATACAATAAAAAGTGAATTATATTTTGTAAGTTTAATCAAATTTAAATATCCTTAATTTAGAACTTCTACTTCTTGGGTTTTGTTTTATCTCTTCTTTTGTTGGAACAATTGGTTTTTTGGTAATTATCTTACCTTTTTGGTGATTATTTCCACACTCACATCTATATACACCTTTTGGACAAATACACTTTTGTGCCCATTTTTTAAAATAGTTTTTAACTATTCTATCTTCAAGTGAGTGAAATGACACTATAGCAACTATACAATTATGCAAATCTGCTTTTTCTATAGAATCAAACAATCTTCTTAATACACCAAGTTCATCATTTACTTCTATTCTAATTGCTTGAAAAGGCAGTGTTGCTGGATGAAGTTTTGATTTATACATTTTTTTGTTTAGAAGATCAGCTAATTGCTTTGCACTTGAGAAAGGTCTATTTGATACTATTAAGGAAGCTACTTTTTTATACTCTTTTACTTCACCATACTCTTTTAATATTCTTTCTAATTCTAATAATGAGTAGTTATTTACAACATCACTTGCACTAAATGAGTTTGTTTGATCCATACGCATATCTAAAACATCACTGTTAAATCCAAACCCCCTGCTTTGTTCATCAAGCTGCAAAGATGATACTCCAATATCAGCTAAGATACCTCTGATATCATATGTAGAGAATTGCTCAACTACATTTTTAAAATTACCTTTATTAAAAATAACTCTAGAAGAAAACTCTTCAAGCCTTTTTTTACTAAACTCCAATGCAGTATCATCTTGATCATTTGCTATTAGTTTTATATTTGGATTATTTTGCAAAATACCACTTGAGTGACCTGCATATCCAAGTGTACAATCTATTATATATCCATCATCAATATCTTTAAAACAATCTATTATCTCATTGTATAGCACAGGAATATGTGGTATTTGCATCTAAAACCTTAATTTATATTTGTATTAATATTAAACTTGTATAATATCAAAACAAATATTTTAAGGTGATAAAGTGATAGATAAAAATACATCAAAATTATTATGTGATATATCATTAACTCTTTTTAGAAAAAATTTTTTTGGAATCTATCAAGGTTCTATATCTTTAAAAGTTGGTCATGATGGTTTTATCATAAATAAGAAAAATGCAATATTTGATGAGATACAAAAAGATTCATTATGTGAGCTGTCACTTGATAGGCCAGATTATAGATGGAATGTAGCAAGTATAGATTCACACATACATATGTCTATATACAATCAAATACACGAAGCCAAATATATAGCTTCAGGTATGCCACCATATACTACAGCATATTCATTGATACATGATACTATAGAACTAGAAGACTATTTTGGAAAAATGATTTTAGGTACTATAAAAGTATATGATCCAAAAGAGTTTGAAACATGGTATGATAGAAATACAGATGAGATTACAAATTTTTTTAAACAAAATGATACAAATATTATGATTATCAAAGGAATTGGTGTTTATATATATGATAGAGATATAAATAATCTTGTAAAAAAAGTTGCAGTTTTAGAGAATGGTTGCCGACTTTTGAGTATAAAATCATCATTCTAAAGATTATTTTTAAAATTTACATTCAATAAAGCCCTATTTTTAGCTATTTTAAAGTTTAGATACTATAAAGTATCACATATTTAATTTACACAAGGAGATCCACATATGAATAAAGCTGAATTTATAGATGCAGTTGCTGCAAAATCTGGTTTATCAAAAAAAGACGCAAAAGTTGTTGTTGACGCATCGTTAGACACTATTACTGAGACATTAGCAAAAGGTGAAGCAATTAGTTTCATCGGTTTTGGTACATTCTCAACTGCTGCTAGAGCTGCTAGAACTGCAAAAGTTCCAGGAACTGATAGAACTGTTGAAGTTGCTGCTACTACTGTTGCAAAATTTAAAGTTGGTAAATCTTTAAAAGAAGCTGTAGCTGGTAAGTAATTACTAAGCAATCTTAGCTTATAATACCGTCCTAGTTTTTAGGACGGTTTTTTTTACTCTAAAAACATGCCACCGTGGTGAAATTGGTAGACACGTCGGATTCAAAATCCGATGCTAGCAATAGCGTGCCGGTTCAAGTCCGGCCGGTGGTACCACTTTTACAATTCCGAAGCACTTTTTACAATGTCCAAACCAAACTTATCTCTTAATTTTTGAACTTGGGAAGTTAATTTATTTTGTTTTATATCATTTTCATTATCAAATAAAGAGTATATTTGAGTTTTATTTGAAAAGTTTGTAACATTTATTGTTAATTTTATTACTCCCAAATCATCTCTATATATAGTTTCAAAAATATCTATAATAATATCTTTAAAAAGTTTTTCACTGAATTTTCTACTATTTGTAATGCTTTGTTTTGTTTTCATACCATATTCGTAATTCAACTTTATATAATAAGTAGTTGGAAAAAGTTTTAGATCCTCTATCATATATACGATATTTCTACACATAATAAGTACTCTTCTTTTTATTTCAGATTTGTCATATATAGGATCAAATGTCCTACTTAAACCTATTGATTTTCTTGATTCTTTTTTTGTAATCTTTTCATTATCATCTCCATATACTCTATGGTATAGTTGAACACCTGGTTTTTTCCAGCTATAAAGTAGATTTTTACTTTGAATTATCTGATCTAATGTAGTTATTCCATATTTTTTCAATCTTGAAGCAAATGCTTTTCCAATACCAGGAAATTTTTCTATAACTATACCATTTATATATGAGTGTGTATCTTTTACATATTTTATCCCTTGTGGTTTTGCATCATTTGTTGCAAGTTTTGCAATCCATTTAGACTTTGCAATCCCAATAGATACAGGAAGATTAAATATTTTTTTAATATCTTTTTGTAATTTAAGACAAAAATCATATACATCCTCATCTTCTACCCAACCACTTAGATCTCCAAACCATTCATCTATACTAAATTGTTCAACCAAAGGTATATAATATTTCATAAACTGAAATAATTCAAAAGATAAATTATGATATAAAGTATACCTAGAAGGTACTACAATCAATTCAGGGCATAGTTTTAGTGCCATATCAATACTCATAGCAGTTTTCACACCTTTTGCCCTTGCTTCATAGCTACAAGTTACAATAATACCTCTAATTTTTTCTTTTCCATCAATATTATCTACAAATCTTGTTTTAAAATCATTTTTATGATTTGATTCAAATACAGGGGCTACAAATGCTCCACTATTATTATTTATCAATTTTGTATGATTTCTTTTTTTATCAAATATTTGAAGATTACTTCTACCTCCAACAGCAGCTGGTACCCCAATAAGTGATCTATCTATTGTTCTATGTGCAGAGATAAAAAAACTGTCCAAATCTATATGTATAAACATCTTAATTTAATCCTTATAATAAAACTATACCAAAATCAAACTTAATAATATTACAATATGCAATATTATTACATATAGATATTTTTACATACACAATTAATCCACAAATTTATTTTAAACTTCTATCATATTAACAATAAGGAGTTAAGATGAAATCTATATTTAAAAAAATAATTTTTATATCAATTGCCATTGGTATTTTTTCAAATGTTAACGCAAGAGAGTTTTTCAATAATTTTGATGATCCATACTATATAAACAACTATAATTCTGTTTATAAACAAAATTATCATAATAAACACTATAAACCTTATAAAAAACACAAACATAGAAAAAGGGTAAAATACTATAATACAAATAATCCAAATATAACTATTATGGTAAGAGATTCAAGATATGTAACAAAACATGACATAAAACGAGCTCTTAGACAATTTTTGGTACAAAATTATTATTATAGAAATATATGGCATTAAAATTAGCTATAATTCTACATAAATAACAAATCAAAGGATATAATATAGTTTTATGTAGAAATTGTAAAAGAGAGATAAAAAAGAACTCTAAAAGATGTCAATATTGTGGCATAATAAATCCAACAGTAAGTATAAAAGAGATTATAATAACAATTATTGTAATGGTTGTAGCTATGTATATAATTACATCTTTATTACAATAATGTTATTTAATTAATATAAAATAATATTACAATATATATTAGATAAAATTATACAAAATATAACCTTTTTTTCATAAAATCAATCTAAAATTTAGCTTTATAGTTGTAAAATAATGAAAATTTCAAGAAAAGGGTTAATTATGGGTAACACTACAATTAAAAAAAAGATTTTAATTGCTTTTTCAATAGTTGGTCTAATAATTACAATATTATTAGTTCTAAATTATTCAAATACTCAAGTTTTGAATAATAATTGGAATCTATATAAAAACGAAGCATCTAAAAGGTTAGAGCTTGTTGCAGATTTAAAATCTCAAGTTGGATATGGTGGAATTATCCATCAATTTAAAAACTATGTTATCAGAGGTCAACAAAAACAAGTTGACAAAGTAAATAAACTTTATAACGATTTTACTTCTACATTAAAAGAGTATAGAAAACTGGATAATTTAAACAGTGCAGAGAAACAAGCACTGGATGATATAGAAAGAACAATAGCTCTTTACCATAAAAATCTATCTGTAGCTGTAAAATTAAAAAATGAAGGTAAAAGTGTAAAAGAGATAGATAAAGCTATCAAGATTAGTGATTCACCAGCAGTTAACGGATTTAAAACATTAGTTAAAGAAGAACACAAAATTGTACCACAATATACAAAAGATTTTAATTCAGCTTTATCTTTAAGTAATACATATTTAGTAGCTTTAATTATCATCTTAACAATTGCATTTACAGTTTTATATATGGTAATTTCTAATTCAGTAATAAAACCACTTACAAGCTTTAAAGAGGATCTGTTAGGTTTCTTTAGATATATGAACAAAGAGACTTCAGATATTGCATTGATTAAAAATACATCTTCTGATGAGATAGGTGAGATGGCAAAAATAGTAAATGAGAATATTCTTAAAACTAAGCAAATGATAGAAGATGAAAGTGCATTGATAGAAGAAGCAAAAATAGTAGTAAACAGAGTAAAACATGGTTGGTATTCTCAATATATAGAAAAATCAACTTCAAATGAATCTCTAAATCAATTTAAAGATGGTGTAAATGAGATGATTAAAGCTACTAAAAAACATTTCCAAAATATGACTGTTATATTAGAAGAGTACACAAATGCAGATTATAGAAACAAATTAGTACTTGAGGATATTGAAAAAGGTGGTGTATTTGATCTTCTTGTAAATGATATAAATAAATTAAGAGATGCTATTACTCAAATTCTTATTGAAAATAAAGAGAATGGATTAACTTTAAATGAAAGTAGTAATATTTTACTTGATAATGTAAACAACCTAAATGCAAACTCAAAACAGGCTGCTTCTGCACTTGAAGAGACAGCTGCTGCACTTGAAAAAGTTACAAATACAATAACAGAAAACAATCAAAATATTGTAAAAATGGCTAGTTATGCCTCATCTTTAACAAAATCTTCAAATGAAGGTAAAAATTTGGCACAAGAAACTACTGTTGCAATGGATGATATTAACGAAAGAGTACAATCTATTAATGAAGCTATTAGTGTAATTGATCAAATTGCATTCCAAACAAATATTTTATCACTAAATGCAGCAGTTGAAGCTGCAACTGCAGGTGAAGCTGGAAAAGGTTTTGCAGTTGTTGCTCAAGAGGTAAGAAATCTTGCAAGCAGATCTGCTGAAGCTGCAAATGAGATTAAAAAAATAGTTGAAGATGCTACAACAAAAGCAAATGAAGGTAAAATGATATCTGATAAAATGATATCTGGATATGACGGATTAAATGAGAATATCTCTAAAACTGTTGAATTAATCTCAGATATTGAAGATGCATCAAATGAACAACAAACTGGTATATCTCAAATAAATGATGCTATTAATTCACTTGATCAACAAACTCAACAAAATGCTTCAATTGCAGGTCAAACACATGAAGTTGCAGTTCATACAGATACAATAGCAAAACTAATTGTATCAAATGCAAATGAAAAAGAGTTTGTAGGTAAAGATAGTGTAAAACCTAAACCAATTGAACTAAAAGGTATTAATAATAGCTCAAATACAAACAATGTTCAAAATTTACAAACACAACCTATAAAACCACAAGTAATATCATCTACAACTACAGATGACGATGAATGGGCAAGTTTCTAAAACTTGCCTGTCATCATAAATAAAACAAATTAAAATTTAAAATCTTCCCCTAGATAGTGTTCTCTTACACTACCATCAGATTTAATTTGTTCAGCATCACCACTAGCTAATACTGCTCCACTTTTCATTACATATGCTCTATTACAAATTTGAAGAGTTTCTCTAACATTATGATCTGTAATCAATACTCCAATATCTCTTTTTACAAGCTGATGAATAATCTCTTGAATATCTTTAACTGCAATTGGATCAACTCCTGCAAAAGGTTCATCAAGAAGTAAAAATTTTGGATTTGATACCAAAGCTCGTGCAATTTCTGTTCTTCTTCTCTCCCCTCCACTTAGACTCACACCCAATCTTTGTCTAATAGGTTCAATATTGAATACTGCTAAAAGCTCATCTACCCGTTTTTCCTGCTCTTTTTTATCTTTTATAACTATTTGTGCTGCAAGCATAAGATTATCTTCTACACTTAACTCTTTAAAAATTGAAGATTCTTGAGGTAAATACCCTATCCCTTTCAATGCTCTTTGATGTAAAGGTAGATCTGTTATATCATCATCATCAAAGAATATTTTTCCACTGGTTGGAGTTATTAATCCACAAATAGCATAAAATGATGTAGTTTTTCCAGCTCCGTTTGGTCCTAAAAGTCCTACTACTTCTCCACTTTGTACCTCTAAAGAAACACCATGTAATATTTGTGTTTTTTTAATACTTTTTGTTAAATCTTTTACATATAGTTTATGCTTCAATTATATATTCTCTCTTATTATCTAATTTATTTATATTAATTACTATAAAATCAAAACCATATTGTTTTAGAATTGATTCTAAATCCTCCTCACCCCACTCTACAAAATGGACACCATCTTTTTCAAACTCCTCAAGCAAACCTAAACTTATGAACTCCTGTAAAGTTTTATTATACATATCATAGTGATAAATATTATCACCATAATAACTTTGAATAGAAAAAGTTGGAGAGGTTACATCATGTTTGATCCCTTGTGATTTTACATAATTTTTTACAAGTGTAGTTTTACCACTTGCTAAATCACCTCGTAATAATACTATTATATTCTTATCATCAATTAACTTTTTTAATTTTTCAATTAGTAAATCAATTTGATTAATATCTAAAATCATATTATGCTAAGCTGTTTGATACTGATATTATCTGTTCTAATTTTGCTTTTGCACTACCATCTTGTATAGCTTTTTTAGCCAACTCTATCCCCTCTTCTGTAGAATGAACTTTTCCATCTACCAGTAGTGCTGCAGCTGTATTAATTAACACAATATCAAGTTTTGCACCACTTATATTACCCTCTAGAATATCTCTTGTTATTTTTGCATTTTCAACAGCTGTTCCACCCTCTATCTCTTTTTTGTCATATAGATCAAGTCCATATTCTCTTGGATCCAAAGTAAATTCTCTTATATTTCCTCTCTCAACAAAAGCTGCATGAGTCACACTAGAAATTGATATCTCATCCATACCATCTTCACTGCTTACTACCATTGCTCTTTTTGTATTTAATAATGTTAAAGCTTTTGCAATCTTTGGTACATACTCTTTTGAAAAAACTCCTATAAGTTGTTTATGTACTGAAGCTGGATTACTTAATGGTCCTAATATATTAAAAATTGTTCTATGTGGTATAGATTTTCTAATTGGCATAATATATTTCATAGCTGGATGGTGATTTATTGCAAACATAAATACAAAACCAGTTTTTTCAAGCATTTGTACCTGTTTTTCTATATCTAATGATAAATTTACACCCAAAGCCTCAAGCATATCAGCAGAACCTGAATTGCTTGTGATACTTCTATTTCCATGTTTTGCTACTTTACAACCACAAGCAGATAAAAGTATAGATACAGTTGTAGAGATATTAAAACTATTACTTTTATCTCCACCTGTACCACAATTGTCAATTAATTCCTCTTTTAAACTATAATCAACAGGCAAAGGGATAAGATGCTCTCTCATAGCATCAGCTGCAGCTGCAATTTGTTCTGGTGTCTCACCATCTTCATATAGTTTGATTAAATAATCTCTTACCTCTTGCTCTTCAAGCCTGTTTTCAAATATATCATCAAATTTTAATTTATCTTTACTAAACATTTTTTCCTCCAATTTGTTCTACATACTCACTTTGTTTGCTTTTTGGTGTTGATTTGGTTGTAGGTATTTGTAGTACTTTAAATTTATCTGAATATTCAAGATATTTTATCTCTATAATATCCCCTACTTTTACCTCTTTTGCTTTTTTTACACTTAAGCCGTTTATAAAAACAACTTTATGTGCCAACATATCTTCTGCAATTGAGCGTCTTTTTGTAATATTTACTGCGTTTAAAAATTTATCTATTCTCATAACCAAAATTATAGCTATTTTTAGATAAAATGTAGCCAATTATTAAAATTTTTATTACGGAGATACAATGTCAAAAAAAGAGGTAAAAAAAGTAGTTTTAGCTTACAGTGGTGGATTAGATACAAGTGTTATTTTAAAATGGCTTCAAGATGAATATAATGCTGAAGTTATCACATTTACAGCTGATTTAGGTCAAGGGGAGGAGGTAGAACCAGCAAGACAAAAAGCACTTTCTTGTGGAATCAAACCTGAAAATATTTTTATTCTTGATATTCAAGAGGAGTTTGTAAAAGATTATGTTTTCCCAATGTTTAGAGCAAATGCCATATATGAGGGTGAATACCTTCTTGGTACTTCAATAGCAAGACCATTGATTGCTAAAAAACAGATTGAAATTGCTGCTAAAATGGGTGCTGATGCTGTATCTCACGGAGCAACTGGAAAAGGAAATGATCAAGTAAGATTTGAGCTTGGATATTTAGGATTAAATCCAGATATTACTGTAATTGCACCTTGGAGAGAGTGGGATTTAAATTCTAGAGAAAAGCTACTTGCATATGCTAGAAAACACGGTATTGAAATAGATGCAAAACATATGGATGAAAATGGAAACCCAACAGTAAGCCCATACTCTATGGATGCAAACTTACTACATATCTCTTATGAAGGATTACACCTTGAAGATCCAATGAATGAACCAGAAGATTCTATGTGGCTTTGGACAACAGATCCTGTTGATGCTCCTGATACTCCAGAATATATCACTATTGGATATAAAAACGGTGATCCTGTTTCTATCAATGGAAAAGACTTAAGCCCAGCTACAATTTTAAGAACACTTAATGAGTATGGAAACAAACACGGTATTGGACGACTTGATATTGTTGAAAACAGATATGTTGGTATGAAAGCAAGAGGTTGTTATGAGACTCCAGGTGGAACTATTATGTTAAAAGCTCACAGAGCTATAGAATCTATTTGTTTAGATAGAGAAGAAGCTCACCTAAAAGACTCTATGATGCCAAAATATGCAGAGCTAATTTACAACGGTTTTTGGTTTAGTCCAGAGCGAGAGATGATGCAAGCAGCTATTGATCAAACTCAAAAATATGTACAAGGGGAAGTAAGACTTAAACTTTACAAAGGTAGCGTAACAGTTGTAGGAAGACAATCAGATATGTCATTGTATTCTGAAGAACATTCAACTTTTGAAGAGGATGAAGTATATAACCAAAAAGATGCACAAGGTTTTATTAGACTAAATGCACTAAGAAGAATTATTGCTGGTAAAAAAAGAAATCATAAATAATTATTATGAACTATTTAAATGACCTAAAAGATATCTGTCTTATTAATTCTTATACACAAAATAAAAAAGGTGTAGATGAAGTTGGATACAAAATGTCACAATGGCTTTGTGATATTGGATTTGAACTTAAAACTTACAAAAGAGATAAAATAGGAGACCATCAACTTTTTGTATCAAAAAAAGTTGATGGTGACAAAATTTTATTTTTGGGTCATAATGATACTGTATTTCCTCCAAATACATTTGAATCATTTAGCAGTGATGAAGATTGGATATATGGACCTGGTGTTTGCGATATGAAAGGTGGAAATATTGTAGCTTTGGAAGCATTAAAAGAGGTATATTCAAAGAACAATGCTATATACAATATAGATTTTTTATTGGTGAGTGATGAGGAAACAGGAAGTGATGATTCTAAATTTATCACTTTAGAACTTGCAAAAAACTATGATTACTGTTTTGTTTTTGAAGCTGCAGGAGCCAATCTTGAAGTAGTAACAAGCAGAAAAGGTGTAGGTACATACACAATTACTATTGATGGTGTTGCAGCACATGCAGGGACTAGCTATGAAAAAGGGATAAATGCAAACCTTGAAGCATCATATAAATTACAAGAATTAACAAAACTTACAAATCTAGAATTAGGTACAACTGTAAATGTTGGAAAAATATCAGGAGGTATTGGGGCAAATACAATTAGCCCAAAATGTGAACTGTTATTGGAGATTCGATATAAACTAAACAGTGAAAAAACAAGACTTTTAGATGCTCTTCAATCTATCACAGATAAAAGCTATGTACAAGGAACTGTTTCTACACTAGATGGATTGATTCAAAGAGATGTAATGGAGGAGAATCAAAAACAACTTGATTTTATAAAAAAACTTGAAACCATTACAAATCAAAAAATTCCAACCGAACAAAGAGGTGGTGTAAGTGATGCAAATCATGTAGCTTCTTGTGGTGTTATTACTCTTGATGGGTGGGGTCCATTTGGAGATGGTGATCATACCATAAAAGAAAGAGCATCAAAAAAAAGCTTTATACAAAGAATAGATATGATGAAAAATATCATTGATTATCATCAAAAAAACAATTTTAGATTTTTCAATACTTAAACTATAAATTTGAACCAATATGTTAGACTATCATTAAATTGTAATAAATAAAATTCAAGGAAGAGATATGGGAAAACACAATCGTAAAATTGGTATGTGGCTTTATAGCAATGGTGGTGGAGACAAAATTGGTAAAAAAATCATTAAAAAACTCAAAGATAGAGATATACAAACAATAGATAATATTAGACTGCATGACTGTATAGCAAAAAATGGACATATATATTATGACAATTTAAAAGTTGATAAACTTGATCTGTTTTTTTCATATAATGCTGGAGAACAAACTCAATACCAAATGTATCTATATCAAGCACTAAATCGTGTTATTCCTATGATAAATACTTATGATTCATTTGCATTAACAGAGGATAAATTTCAAACATCATTTGTACTTAGAAATCATAATATTGCAACTCCTGATTATAAACTATGTCATAGAGATAATGGTGCAGCACTTAAAAAAATTATTAAAAAATGGGATAAAATGGTTTATAAACCAACTGATGGCTGGGGTGGAGTTGGTCTTACAAAAATTGAATCAGAAGCAAACCTTGATATGTTGATGCCATTTTTAAATCAAATGGATTTAAGATATTTTTATGTTGAAAAATTTATAAAATATGATAATACAGATTTTAGAGTAGATATAGTTGATGGAGAATTTGTTGGTTGTTATGGAAGAAAAGCCAGCAAATCTGATTGGCGTACAAATGTTACAAGTGGGGGTTCTGTATTTGTTAGAGAACCAAATGATGAGATTATAAAACTTGCAAAAAAAGCTTGTAAAGTATGTGGAGTTGATATTGGTGGAGTTGATATTATATACGATCAGGAAAAAGAGCAGTATATAGTACTTGAAGTAAATGGTATACCAGCTTTTGCAACACCAGAACAAGAAAAACTTGGTTTAAATTTCAATGATAAAAAAATAGATTTAATTGTAGATCTAATTGATAGAAAAACATCAAAAAAAACTAAAAAGGATAAATAAATGGGACTTTCAAATAAACAATTACCAAAACTAGGATTTTTATACTTAGATCATGTATTAAGATTTTTTGATCACTCAAATTTTAGAGGGTGGCCAAATAAAATAGAAACAGTTACATATCACTGGGGAGATGATAAAAAAAGATTTATCAAAGAGGTAAAAAGAAAAAAAATTGATGTTTTAATAGGAAATATCCCTGCAACAGCATATGAGACATTTAGACAGATTGCAAGAGAATTGCCAAATGTAAGATTTATCCCGTCACTTGATACACAATTTTCAAATAAATCAAAGGAAAATGTTACTAGATTTGCATGGAAATATAATTTGCCAATTCCAAAAACTTATATCTACTACAATAGAGATAATGGTTTTAAATTTCTTAAAAAAACAAAATATCCAAAAATTATTAAAAAATCATATGGACCAAGTAATTACGGTGGATATTTTGTACATAAAGTAGATAGCTATAAAGAGGCAAAAGAGTTATTTGAACAAAAAAAATATCATCCAATGTATTTTCAAGATTTTGTACCAATGGAAGCTGATATTAGGGTAATGTTAATTGGGCATAAACCTGTATGTGCATTCTGGAGAAGAGCTCCTGAGGGTGAATGGTTAACAAATACAAGCCAAGGTGGAAGTATGGATTACAATGATGTACCAAAATCGGTGCTTGATCTTGCAGTAAAAGTAAGTAAAGCAGCCAAAGCTGAATATTGGGCTTGTGATGTTGCTTATGGTAAAGATGGAAAAGTAAGAATCCTTGAGTGTGCTACAGCTTTTGCAGCATTTCCATATATCAGAGATTGGATTGGTCAATACTTAATGTGGAGTTTAAGCCATGGAAGATTTAGAAAGCCACATATTCCAATGTTTAATTGGGAAGAGTTAGGGAAAATTGACAGTTCACTTCTTAGAACAATGAGACATATAACATTTGGAGAGTATAATCCTAGTTATGATGGTGCATATTTTGGTAAAAAGAAAAAACTTTATGGAAATAAAAAAGTTTATCTTCATGAACTTGATTCAAAATATAAAATGTATGATGTAAAACCAAGATTATATGAAGAGTGGCCAAGTGAAAAATGGAACTATCAGGATAAATTAGCATTAAAAAATCTAAAATCTATGAAAATTAAAAATGATGATGATATAAGCAATGCGTCTGTTTGTAAAGATGAAGCTCAAGAATCATATAACAATGACATTTCAAAAGAGGAATTAGCAGAGATTTTAAAAATTGCAGATGGTATAGGAAATAAAAAGGTAAAACGAATATATAAAACATTTACAAAAAACGAGACTATAGATATATTGGATAATCAACCAGAACTCCTTATACATATTAAAGGTGTAACAGCTTCTGTTATTAAAAATGTAACTAAAATATGGAAAAAATATAGAGAGTCTAATTCTTAATGAAACAACAATATAAATCGTATGACCAAACTGTAGAATTTTTAAAACAATGTGTTAAACAGTACCCTACTCTTATCAGTATTGAATCTATTGGTAAGACTTGGGAAAATAGAGATATTATGCTTGCAAAAGTTACTTTAAATGTAGAAAATGCTGATTTAAAACCAGCTTTACTATTTACAGGAACAATTCATGCAAGAGAGTGGATCGGTAATGAACTTGCTGTATCATTTATAGATTATTTATTAAAAAATTACAATACCAATCCTCAAATTTTAAAAACAATTACTAAAAATACTCTATATATAGTACCTTGTTTAAATCCTGATGGTTTTGAATATAGTAGAAACCATTTCTCTTTTTGGAGAAAAAACAGAAGAGATAACGGTGATGGTTCTTTTGGAGTTGATTTAAATAGAAACTTTAGTGTTGGCTATAGTAAATCAAAAGATACAAGTTCTAATGTTTATAGTGGCCCAAAACCATTTAGTGAACCAGAAACAAAAGCTATGAAAAACTTTGTTGATTCACATAACAATATCACAATTGCCTTGGATTACCACTCTCAAGGTAATGTATTTTTCCCTGCACACAAATTTAACCATGAAGCAGAGATTAATGGTACAGACCTAAATACTTTATGTGCAAATATGAATTATGAAATATCAAAAGTTACAGGAAGAAAATATGGTATCCATAGAGGTAAACCACCTACAAAACTAATCTCCGGATCTGGTAGAGAGTATTATTACAGCAAGGGGATAATTGCGGCTGTTGTGGAAGTTGGTACTAGAAATATACCTGATTTTATGCAAAATATGAAAGAGAGTATAAATGAAAATATCCCAGCTTTGCTGTATGCATTGGGTGAAGCACAAAACTATTCACAAATCGCACCAAAAAGAGTTGAAAGATTTAGAATAGAATCATATACATCACAAGAGGTAAGTTTAAAATGGGATTATGAGTGTGAAAAAGATATCTATTTTGAAATATATAGAAATACTCAAAATAAAGAAGCTTGTAACAGTGCAAATTTAATAGCTCAAACAAGTGAACCATATTTTACCGATATTGAATTAAAAAGTGGTACAGCATATTATTACTATGTAAGAGCTGTTAATAACATTACAGGAGTAAAATCACCATTTGCTCCAAAAACAAAAATAAAAACACGGCTTGAAGCAGATGAATTTAGTAAAACACTATTTCCAAGTCCATCAAATGTAGGATATGTTGCACAAAAACTAATAGAAACAAATCGTAAGCATTTTGGAAGAAACTCTTTATTTATTGGTGTTAATGAAACAAAAGGTGCAAGCTATGGTATGATGCAGTTTGATCTTAGTAAAATACCAAGTAATGCTATTATCAAAGATGTTAGAATTTCACTTTATCCACTAAACAGAGTAAATGCAAAAATAGAAAAATATGGGGAATGGTCAATATCATTTATAGATGATAAAACAATTGCAGATATTACAGATTATAATCAGGTTATTAAATCAAAAGTGATACAAACAATAGGACAGACAATACCATCTGAAAAACTTACTCAAGGTATTTGGAGTCATTGGGATTTTAATGAGTGTGAAAGAACAATCTTACAAAAACTTCTAAAAAGAGAAAAAGTGATATTTAGAATATCTGGTCCTACAAAATTACCTGATGGTAGAGACTCTCAAATGATGATGTTTGATCTTGGATATGGAAAATTTGGTGGTGGATTACACTACAGACCAAGTATAGATATCAAATATACTATTCCAGCACAAGAGATAGTATTAAAAACAAGCTCTATTTGTACAGTATCAAAAGATTCTATAGACTATGAATCATTAGCTTGTGGATTTGATAAAAACAATGATAAAATTTATGGGTTAATGTGTTTTGATCTATCAACTTTACCAGATCCAAATAAAACAGTTATCACAGATTGTTTTATAGAGATCAAAAATAAAAATACAACAAAATCAAGACAGGATATAAGATACAATGTGGAGTTTGTTGATATTCAAGAGATAAACTATGATAATATTCAAAATAGAGATAGAATCGAATTTATAGGTTACGAAGTAAGTCGTGCAGATCTACAAAAAAACAAATCTCATAAATTTATTTTTGATAATTTTTCAAGATTAGAACTTGAACAGATGCATAAAAAAAATAAAAATGCTACATTTTTAATAAAGCCAACTTCAGCAATAAGTAAAAATCATTTAGTAAAATGGCATGCAAATGATGATAAATATGCAGTAAAACTGGTAGTAAAATATATACATAAAAGAAAAGAACCACTCAAAAGTGTAGAAAATGTCAAATTATCTATTGAAAATTCAAAAGTAAAACTTACTTGGGAAAATCCAGATGATCCAGATTTTAAAGGAACATATGTGGTCAGAAATAGATTTCATAAACCAAAAAACCATTTAGATGGAGACAAAATATATGCAGGTAGTGATAACTATAGCTACGATGATTTTGGTAATACCAAAATAACCAAATATTATGGTTTATTTACATATGATAATGTACCAAACTATAGTGAACCTACAATTATAAAACACCAAGGAGAAGATTAATGTTATTAAAATTTAAACAGTGGTTTCCAAAAATTGGAGAAAAATCTTGGGTTGCTCCAAGTGCTGATGTAATAGGAAATGTTACAATTGGAAAAGACAGCTCTATTTGGTTTGGAACAGTTATTAGAGGTGATGTACATAAAATAGAGATTGGGGATAGAACATCTATCCAAGATCTATCTATGGTACATGTAACTCACTATAAAAATGAAGATATGAGCGATGGTAATCCAACTATAATTGGTGATGATGTTACAATTGGACATAAAGTGATGCTTCATGGGTGTACTATTGAAAATGGATGTTTAATAGGTATGAGTGCAACAATACTTGATGGTGCAGTTATTGGTGAAGGAAGTATAGTAGGAGCTCACTCACTTGTAACTAGTAATAAAGTTTTCCCACCACATTCACTAATAATGGGAAGTCCAGCTAAAGTAGTAAAAACACTAAGTGAAGAAGAAGTACAAAATCTAATAGAGCATGCTGGACGATATGTAGAGTTTAAGGATGAGTATCGATAAAAGTAATAAACTTACTTCTATCTGTACGAAAATCCCACCCTATTTTATCTTCTCATACTCACTGCTAAGCGCTTCGTATAACTCATTGAAACTTACATTATCCATAGTTTCTAGGATATCTACCATTACAACATTATCTTCTTTGCCATTCCATTCTTTTATATAAGTTCCCTCTTTATAACCATGATCTTGTCTAAACTGATTTAAACAGTTCTTACCAATATATAATTTTTGAAGCCATGTAAAGCTAAGTCCTGATATTTTACAACATCTAAAAAATTGATCAATAAATCGCTCTACTCCAGAAAAACTTGGCATATTTCCTGTTTGTATAGCTAAAGCTATATATGAAAGTTTTTCAGATTCTCTTATAAGAAGTTTTATATCCAACTCATCACTTGCTTCATATATACAGTGTGTATTTACCAAAGATACAGCTTTTGGAATATTTGTCTCACTTAAAATATAACTCATCAAAAAGTGCCAAATATCAACTAACTCTACATGAATATTATTCATATCAGGATCTGAAGCTATATTTTTCCAATGCTTCCAAGGAGCAGAATCAATTAACTCTGCAACTTCCATATGGATACATCTAAGCCAATTTATCTCTTTATCAAATTTATTTACACCTAATTCCCAGTTTTTACCATTTGTATTGTCATTTAACTCTTTTTGCAATACAAACATCTCTTCTAGTTTATGTGGAAAACTTGAAGCCTCTTCAAGCAAAGTTGCAAGTGGTAAACACTCCTCAACAACACTATCCAATCCTGTATGAGTTGTTAATTCTTCCTCATTATCTAATAGATGTATTACCAAAGAGACAATATAAGGTATCTCATCTTTATCTTCCCAATCTAATACCTCTTGAGGTGTTGCACCAATATATTTTGCAAAATCATTAAGATTTTCAAATCCTAACTGCGCTGATTTTATCTTTAACTCTTCATATAACAAATTTATTCCTTTTCAAGTGGTAATATTATAGTAAAAATAGCACCTTCTTTGCCATTTTTTACACTTAATTTACCATTACTGTGTTCTTCTATAATTGTTTTACTCATATATAGCCCTAATCCTGTACCATTTTTATTGGTTTTTGTTGAGAAATATGGATCAAATATCTTCGATATAATCTCTTCATTTATTCCACCGGCATTATCTTCAAAATTGATTATAACATTTTTATCTTCAGTATAAAAATTTATATTAATATATCTATTTTGAATTTTATGTTCAATCATAGCATCAACTGCATTTTTTATAATATTGATAAAAACTTGCATAACTTCATTATAATGAAGTTCAAGTGTTACATCTTCTTCATAGGTTAAATCAATTTTAACTTTTTCTATTTTTAACATATACGATAAAAACTCTTCAACTTTTAAAATCAACTCACTTAGTTTAACTTTTTGCTTATCTTTATCAGGTTTAAAAAAGTTTCTAAAATCATCAATAGTTTTTGACATATAATCTAACTGTACACCAACATCATCAACAACTTTATTTAATATTTCATCTTTTATTTCACCATCTATCATTTTTAACAATGGCAATTTTTGAGTCAAAATAGATACTGCTTGTAATGGTTGTCTCCACTGATGAGCTATCATACTTATCATCTCACCCATTGCTGCTGATTTTGACTGTTCTATAATCATATCTTGTTGAGCTTTAACTTTTTTTGCTGAAGTAATATCATGTCTAATAGCAGTATATGCTATTATTTTACCATCTTCAAATACAGGTTCTATTGTAGCATCAACCCAATATATTGATCCATCTTTTGCTTTATTACTTATTTCACCATGCCATATTTTTCCACTACTTATAGTTTCCCACAAATCTACAAATAACTCTTTTGGTGTATCAGGATTTCTAACTACACTATGTGGCCTACCTATTAATTCCTCTTTTGTATAACCACTTATTTTGCAAAAGGCTTCTGAAACATTAATTATCATACCATTTACATCTGTTTGAGACATAATAATATACTTGTCAACCATAGCATTAATTTTGTCTAATTTAATCTCTACATCTCTTATTGATTTAGTGTAATATGACAATAAAGCACTAAAATTTGCCTCATATACTTTTGTTATCTCTTTTTCAATTTGTTTGTTATTTATATTTTGTTCAAATGTAAAATTAACTAATGAGTTTCTAAATGAACTACATATCAAAAATAGTTCACTTGTAGTAATATTGTTTGATTTTAGATTTTTTATAAGTTCTTCAACAGCTGGACAGTTTCCAATCTTTGTTTTGTGTTTTAAAATATTTAAGTAATACTGAAATATAGGAATAGCATAATCTTGCACAAAATATTCCATAGGCATTTTATGTTTTTTTAATATAGAAATCAAATTTTCATCTTTGCTCCAATATTTAATAATAGAAGCTTGATTATTTGTAAATAACTCTATATATTTATAAAGTTCCAAGAAAATCCTTATTTATTGTTTTTTAATTGAAACAAAGCACACTCCATACCACTACTTTGTTTAACTACCATTGATGGAATCTTTGCAGATTTAAATCCATAAGCCTTACAACCATGAGGCTTGCCTTGTATCCAAGTTACAAAATAAAATTTACATTTCTGACATATTATTTTATTATTCATTTACTATTATTATACATTATTTTTTCTAAATTTGTACTTTACTTTGTATAGCTTTACTTAATGAAAGTAGATCTACATTCTCAAGACTAACCCCTGTTGGAACACCTTGAGCAATTTTTGTAAATTTTATATCAAATTTTGATAATCTATCCTCTATAAATAATATAAAAGCATCATTTGCCAAACTTGGAGTAATAGCAAATAAAATCTCTTTAATATCATATTCTTGTACCAAATTTACAAGTTTATCAACTGTATGCTCTTCTAACTGTTCTAAAACAAAATATCTACCACTAAACTGTTTTGATTCCTCAATTGTAAATATATCTTTTGCATTTTGAACTAAACACAAAAGGCCTGCTTCTCTGTGTTCGTCCAAACATATTTCACATATCTCATGTTCACTTATATTATGACAAACTGAGCATCTTGTAATTGATCCTATAGCATTTTCAATACTGTGTGCCAATTTAATACCACAATATGTATCGTTCATCACAACATGGTATGCTAATCTTAATGCTGATTTTTTTCCTATTGTTGGAAGCATCTCAAAAGCTTCAACCAAAGAATAAAATTTTTGTAGTCCTTTTTTCATAAGCCAGATTATATCAAAATTAAGATAAAATCGCGAAAATAATAAGTTATAAACTTAAGGAGATTTAATTTTGACACAAATCGATTATTATGAATTGTTAGAGATTTCACGAGGATGTGATAAAAGCACTATAAAAAAAGCATATAGAAAACTAGCAATGAAATACCATCCTGATAAAAATCCAGGAGATAAAGAAGCTGAAGAAAAATTTAAAAATATTAATGAGGCTTATCAAGTTCTAAGTGATGATAAAAAAAGAGCTTTATATGATCAGTATGGTCATGCAGGGCTTGAAGGTCATGGTGCTGGCAGTGGAGCTGGTGGCTTTAGTGGTTTTGACGATTTGGGAAGTGTGTTTGAAGAGATGTTTGGATCTGCTTTTGGTGGTAGAGCAAATAGAAGAAGACAACAAAAATCTTATAATTATAACTTAGATATGTCAATTGATATTACAATTGAGTTCAATGAAGCAATTTTTGGTTGTAAAAAAGAACTAAACTACAAATATAAAAAAGCTTGTAAATCGTGTAAAGGTACTGGTGCAAAAGATGGTAAACTAAGCACATGTAGCACTTGTGATGGGCAAGGTCAAATCCATATGAGACAAGGATTTATGACTTTTGCTCAAACTTGTCCAAAATGTCACGGTACAGGTCAAGCAATAAAAGATAAATGTAACTCTTGTAGTGGTAAAGGATATGAAGAGGTAAAAGACAGCTTTACAGTTGATATACCAGAGGGTATTGATAATGGAAACAGAATCAGAGTAGGAGGAAAAGGAAATATTGCTCCAAATGGTTCAAGAGGTGATTTATATATTCAAATATCTGTAAAAGAGGATAAACACTTTATAAGACATGATGATGATATATACTATGAAGTTCCAATATTCTTTACTCAAGTTGCACTTGGTGCTACTATTAAAATACCAGGACTTAGAGGTGAATTAGAGTTAGAAATACCTGCAGGTACAAAAGACAAAGAGCAATTTACTTTTAGAGGTGAAGGTGTTAAATCTGTACAAGGGTATGGTCAAGGAAGTTTGATAGTTCAAATTAAAATCATATATCCAAAAAGCTTAAATAGCGAACAAAAAGAGCTATTGGAAAAACTTCAAGAGAGTTTTGGAATACAAAGCACACCACATGAATCAACATTTGAAAAGATGTTTGACAAAGTAAAAAGTTGGTTTAAATAACCTAGAAACACTCTTTACTGTTTGCAAGTCTTTTTAACTCTTCACAAGAAAAACCAGCTTTTTTTCTGGCATCAAAATTTAATTTTTGATGCTTTGAAGTTGATCCTGGATAAAATTTTTCTAAAATATCCAAATATGTAGTTTGAGGATCTAAATTCTCTTTTTGACAACCATATTTAAACCACTTATCACCTTTTTTTACATGATCTACTTCCTCTTCAAGTATAATCTGCAGTGCTTCTAAAATTTTATTATTAAAACTATCATTTGATGATTTTAATTTATTTATAATTTTTGGATTTTGATCCAAACCATTTGCTTCAAGATACCTTGGCACAATTGCCATTCTATTAATAAAATCTTGTGTATTTTGCATCGCTTCAAATAAATTTGTATGAACACTTAATGCTCCATAAAAGCTATCTAATTCCAGAAGCAATCCCTCTATCATTTTAAAATGTCTTATCTCATCTTGTGCAACTTCTAACCAGTCTTTATAATATTCTATTGGCATATTTTGGTATCTAAGTGATGCATCAAGTGCCAAATCTATCGCACTATACTCAATATGAGCAATTGTATGAAGCAAAGATATTTTTCCCTCATTAGTATCAAAATATTTTCTTACTTTGACCTCTTTTGGTAAAACAATATCTAAAAAATCACTATATGATGGTTCTTTTAATTTTACAGGCATATAATCTTTTTCAAAACTATATTCATTATTCAAAAAATTATTGTAAAAATTCTCAAACATATTAAATTTATTTTTTGGATTTTTTTCAAGTAAAATTTTTTCTAACTCTTTATAATACATGGTTTAACTCTTAATTTGATAAAATACAAACACAATACTACCATAAGGTTACTAAATGAATATACAAATACAGCCAATGGGGCCATATCAAACAAACTGTTATATTATTACTATAAATGGGAAAGACTTTATTATAGATCCGGGTGTAGATGCTACATCGTGGGTGATGAAAAATGTTAAAAATCCTGTTGCTATTTTAAATACACATGGACACTTTGATCATGTATGGAGTAATAAAGAGCTAAAAGAGAAGCTAAATATTCCAATCTACTGTCCCAAAGGTGATGCCTTTATGCTCCAAAATGATCCATTTGAACAAGGGATTCCACCAAGTAGTGCAGATATATTGGTTGAAGGGGATCAATCATTTTTAATAGATGGTATAAAATTTTCTTTTTTTCTTTTTCCGGGACATACTCCTGGATGTAGTGTAATAGTATTTGATAATATTATGTTTAGTGGAGATTTTATATTTCAAGGTTCTATTGGAAGAGCAGATTTTCCATATTCTAATCCTGCAGATATGATTAAAAGTTTAGATAAAATTTTAACTTGGAAAGATGATTATATAATTTATCCAGGACATGGAAACAGTACAAAACTCTCTCTTGAAAGGAAATCTTTAAACGCTTGGAAAAATTATTTATAAGATTAAGTAGAGTTTCACTATAATGTGACATGAATATAACAAAATAAAGGTATGATTAATGAATGCACTTATTAGTAGATTATTTGATTCTAATAATCTAGAAAATATCGATAAAGAGATACTTAAAAATATTATATTATTACACGATCAATTAAACTCTTTATCTTGCACACAGGAATATTACCAAATGTTATTTAATTGGTTAAATAGAACCTTTAAAATTCATACTTTTAAAATTCATACTTTTAATATCGATAAAAATCTAAAAAATGTTATATTTCATAAGGGAAAAGAGTTTGAAGAGGACTCTAATAATATTTTGATTAGTCAATCTTTTTCAATATTTTCATATGAAATGGCATATATATCTATTGAAGCTGATAATGAAGAGCATATGCAGATACTTCAGCAAAATATTGCACTGATAAACTTTTTATTTTATTTGATTATACCATCTTTAAAAAGTGCAATTATTCAACAAAAATATGAAGATGTAAAAACTGTAGATCATATTACGGGACTGCATAATAGAAAATATTTAATGGAACATTTAAAACACTTATTACCTTTAGCGCAAAGAGAACAACAAAAAGTTGCATTTTTAATGGTAGGAGTTGATCATTTTAAAGCTGTAATTGATGAGTTTGATTATAATATTGGTGATAAAGTTTTAATTGAACTTGCAAAAACACTACAATCACATATTCGTACATCCGATTTGGTTGTAAGATTAGAATCAGATGAATTTTTGGTAATTTTATCAAATATTCACAGTTCTGATGATTCACTTATTGTTGCAAATAAACTTATTAACTCTTTTGCAAAATGTGAAGTTAATGTAAACTCATATACAAACCAAGTTTTAAAAAAAACCATATGTGTAGGAAGTACAATATATCCTGATGATTCTACATCAATAGACCAACTTATAAAAAATGCAGATATTGCTTTATATGAAGCAAGAAATAAGGGAAGAGGTAAAGTTTTGGCTTATTCTAAAGAGGAAGAAAGCTCAGTTGACCTATTTTAAAAGAAGTAAAAATGAAAAATAATATATTAGAAATTATCAAACAATCTTGCGATGATAATAAAAAATTTAAATCATTAGAAAAAATATATATTTTATATGAACAACTTCAATATTCTTCAAATCTAAAAGAGATGGCACAAGATATATTTAGATGGCTTGAAAGCAATTATCAAATTGATAATATAGATTTTGCTTTGTTTCATATAGAAAATAATACAAATGAGTCTATATATTCAAAAGGAAAAAGTTTTTATTTAGATGATGAGAACAGTTTTTATTTTATTATTAATACCCATACTGATCTAAATGCAATTGTCTCTTTTTGTGTTAACTCTAAAGAAAAACATAAAATTATACAAAATGATTATGATATGATTCAAGCTGCATTTTTTCAGGTTTCACCAATAATTCAAAATGGAATAATAAAAAAACACTATGTTGAAGCATCATCAATTGATAGTGTTACAAATGTTTATAATAGAAAATATCTAACAGAACATATACTAAAAGCAACATCTTTATCTGGAAAAAACAAATCAGACATAGCATTTTTAATGATAGGTATTGATCACTTTAAAGCTGTTATTGATGAATTTGATTATGATGTTGGGGATATTGTATTGGTTGAACTTGCAAAAGTGATACATGAAAATATAACTAATTTTGATATTGTTGCAAGACTTACAGGAGATGAATTCTTAGTAGCTCTAACACAAATTAAATCTCAAAATGAAGCTGAAGTAATAGCACAAAAAATTATTGAAGCATTTGCAAATACAGAAATTATTGTAGATGCAAAAACCAATCAAATTTTAAAGAAAACAATATGTATAGGTATATCACACTACCCTCAAGATGGTGATAGTATAAATCAAGTAATTAAAAATGCAGATATGTTTTTATATGAAGCCAAAAATGAGGGAAGAAGTATATACAAAGTTTTCCAAAAAGAGCAACAAAGCTCTGTTGACTTTTTTTAATTTTTCTTTTTAGCTTTTAAATATACTCTTTTTGGTGCAGGATACCCTTCAACTGTTTTAGTTGGATCATTTGGATCTAAAAAATCTTCCAAGCTTTGATCAAAAGACCAATCAGTTTTTCTTTGTTCCTGTGAAGTTGTAACAGTCGTCTCTAAAATCTCTATATCTATAAAACCAGCACGACTCACCCAGTTTTTGAGAGCATTGATAGTTGGTATAAAAAATATATTAGGTATTTTTGAATATCTTCCACTTGGTGTTAGACATACTTCATCTTCACCATCTATCATAAATGTATCAATTAAAATCTCACCATTTTTATTAAGTGCATTTCGTAAAGTTTTTAAGGTTCCTATTGGATCAGGTCTGTGATATAAAACACCAAGCATAAAAATAAAATCAAATTTATGCTCATAAAAATCCAAATGCTCCACACCCAATTGTTCATATATAATTGGAGTTTTTGCAAAATAATTTAAAAAATCAAACTGCAACATAGTAAGTGGGCTTGGATCAAAACCTGTTAATCTTTTTGGTTTATCCTCAAGCATTCTAAACATATAATAACCATTGTTACATCCAATATCTGCTACTATTTTATCTTTTAAATCAAAATATGGTCTAATTAGATTATATTTGATATTACTTTGCCACTCAGTATCAAGTTTAATATCAAAAAGTTTAAATGGACCTTTTCTCCATGGGATTAACATCTTACAAGCATCATAAATTTTTTTATGATCCTCTTTTGAGATATCTGATTGTGTAGTTATTGAGACCCAATCATCAAGCTCTAAGTTTATATTATCTATCTCAACTGTTTTTGCTTCTTGAACAGCATCATAAATTGGTTTTATATTTTTCCAAGTTATACACTTGGCTTTGTTTTTTCTGTATTCTTCTAAATTCATACGAAATACTACAATTTTTTTGGTAATAGTATTGTAAAAGTTGTTCCATTTTTATCACTTTGTACTAAAATTTTTCCATTAAAATGTTCTTCAATTATTGTTTTTGACAAATATAGACCAATTCCTGTACCTTTATCCTCTTTTGTTGTAAAATATGGATTAAATATCTCATCAATTATATCATCTGGTATCCCATTGGCATTATCTACAATTTCTACTACTATATATTTACCATCATCTAAAATATTTATATTGATCTGTGCATTAGATATATTATGTTCTACCAATGCATCTTTGGCATTTATAATAAGGTTTAACACTACTTGTACCAATTCATTTTTTATACCATATACCTGTAAGTTTTTAGGATCATTAACATTTAAAGATATATTGTTGTGAGTTAAACTAATTCCTATTATTTTAATAATATCATCAATGACTTTTGATATAGAAAATGTAGATTTTTTATTATCTGTTCTGTAAAAATCTTTAAAGTTTTCTATAGTTTCACTCATAAATGATATTTGTTCCAAACTCTCTTGTAAAGCTTTATTAAATATCTCGTCATTTAATTTATCTCTTTTTTTATAAGCATTCAAATTTTGTAAAATCAATGATAATCTAGTAAGTGGATGTCTCCATTGATGAGCAATATTACCTACCATATCACCCAATTCGGCAAGTTTTGATTGGTGTTGTAAAAGTCTGTCTTTTTTTGCATTTTTTAGAGTTTCCTCTTCAATTTTTTTATCCAAATTAAGTGCCAAATCATGAAGTTCATCACCCTCTTTTATAATAATATCAAAAGCTTTTTTTGCTGGACGAGATAAAATATATGCAAATGGTATAGATATGATAATTGCAAATAGTAGTATAATTAAAGCCATTTTGGTATCATTTTGTCTTGATTTTTCAAGCATTGTCTCTTTTGTTTTATAGATTAAAAACATCGATTCATAGCCAATATTTAAGCGTTTTATATATAGATTATTTTCATATAATATGGTTTCATTTTTTGTTTTTAATATTTTATTTAATAACTCTTTACCCATGTTAAATCTATTTTGAATAAACTCTCCATCTTTATTTAAAAGATATATATTATATATAGGTGACAATTGAAAAACTTTTAAAAACTGTTCCATAAAAATATTTACAATCAATATCCCTTTATATGTTCCGTGAATATAAATAGGAGTTGATACTCTAATCACATAAACATGAGGCTCTTGAATTTTTCCATTTTCTACATTTAGATCAATTTTTGATATAAATACTTCACCCTCTTTTAATTTTGAAGTTTCTGTATAGTAGTATCTGTTTTTTTTATTTTGTAAATAGGCAACTTTATATGCTATTTGTCCATATGATTTTCTATCAAATCGTAAAACTTCATCACCTTTGCTGTTTATATATCGAAACTGCATATAATCTTTATTCTCTTCCATTATTGTATAAAATAGAAAATCTGTATTGTACTCATAATTTTTATTAGCTACAAATTCTCTAAAGTATGGATTGTTTGATATAGCCAATAATGAATCTTTTCTTTTTTGTAAAAAATTATCCAAAAAAAGTTTTTTCTCTTTATATTGCAATGATGATTGGAATTTAAAAGTTTCCAATTTTTGTTTTTGTGTAAAACTTACATGAATGAATATAATAGAGCTAAGAAGAAGTATTGAAAATACAATAAATGAAAAAAACAGTTTGTACACATAGTTTTTATTTTTTTGAGATATTTTTTTTAATTTTATCATCTAATTATATATCCGACATTTCTAATATTTTCAATAAAATTGTTTTTTAACTTTGCTCTTAATTTTTTAATTTGTGTTCTTAATGTATTTGTGCAAACCCCTTTATCTTCCCATATATAATCTATTAATATATCTGGATCTACAGGTTTACCTTTGTGTTTTAGTAAAAAATACAACAGATCTTTTTCCTGTTTATTTAGTACTACACACTCATCATTATAAAACAGTTCTAATGTTTGCATGTCAAATTTATAATTTTCATCAATTTGAACAACTTTTGATTTATGTAGCAACTGCATAATTCTCAAACTTAGTTCATCTAAAATAAAAGGTTTTCTAACATAATCATTGCACCCTACCTCATACCCTTTTTTTACATGATCTATATCGCTCATTGCAGTTAAAAATATAGCTGGAGTATGAATATTTAACTTTCTGATCTCTTGTAATGTTTCAAAGCCATTTTTAACAGGTGTATTTATATCAAGCAAAAAAATATCATATGTTTGCAGTATTGCATTATCTAATAAAGTTTGACCATCAATATAACAATCAACCGTATGATCATCAAGTTCAAAATAGTTTTTTACTTGCTCCAATATAAAAGTATCATCTTCTAAAAGTAAAATTTTCATTATTCTATCCCATTTTCCTTTTGACATTTTATATGTTTTTTCACTTGAGGTGTATAGTTATAAAAATGGTATCTTACAATAGTACCTTTTAATTTTGTAGCATCTCCAACAACACCATAAATATATACTTCTAAAGAGAAATAATAATCTTTATAGCGTATCAATGTTTGTTCAGGAACCAATTGCATCTCATAAGCATCAGCTATCCAATTTAACCAAAAACCACCATACTCATCATTTATATCACTTGCAATCTCATCTGCAGTAAATCTATATAACTCTTTTTTTTCAATATCAAATTCAATTGGCTGTTTATCTAAATCTATATTGGAAAATAACTGTTCAAACTCCTGTGCATCATAAAACCTATTTGGATTAAAATATGGACTACACTCCTTAGCATTTAATATAAAAGTTAATAAAATAGTTACAATAGAAAAAAATCTGATTAATTGCATGTTGGTATGGTTTCAGAATCGTATGCAAACTCTTTGATAAATTTTAACATTCTTTTTTTCTCATTTTTAAAATCAGAACTCTTTAGATATTTGATTACATCATCTGTATTATCCTCATTTGTATGTAGTTCAATCAACTCTTTTGCATCATTTTTAAAAAGATCCTCCCATTCATTCATAGAGTTCATATTCCCACCTCTGTTTCCATCACCATGACAAGCAGAACATCTATTTAAATAATATTTTTGCCCTTTTTTCTCTTTTGTGATATGTGTTTTATATTTAGCTTCTACATTTGTAACAAAAAATAATAAAAATATAAATATAATCTTAATGCTATTTTGCATACTTTTCTCCATATAATTTATCAAATTTTCTTTTGGCATCTTTTAACCAGTCAACCATCTCATTTGCTTTCCACATACCATAAATCAACATATGTTTTTTACCTTTTCTATTTAATTTTTCCTCATTTGGTCCCATAAAATAAATAGCTGGTGTCATAGAAGTTGTAAGTCTTTCAGGAGCATAACCAGTACCCTCAACATCGCTTTCTGCCCCTGTTCCATTATCTAAAATTACAGGTATAAAATTCTCATTTACTTGCTTGATCACCTCTTCATTTGTAAATGTTTTTTCTTTCATAATTGGACAATAATAACATCTTCTTGATTCTAAAAATAGAAAAATTGGTTTTTTAAACTCTACAGCTAACTCTTTAGCATCTTCTAAACTATCTTGCCATTTTATTTGATCTTTTGCATCTAAAAAAGATATATTAAGTAATATTAATATACAAAAAAATAATTTTATTCCCATTTTTATATCTCCATAATTTCCGATTATTAAAATGATAATATCAATATTATAAATTAAAACTTAAATTTATTTTAATTTTTTAAAATAATACTTTTTTCTAACTTTTGGCACTTTGCAGGCACTTTTAAATGATACAATTTGTGTAATTGGGTAGTAGTGCTTGAGACTATATATCCAAATTATAAAAGGAGAGAACATGAAAGCGAGCGTAAGAGCAACATTCAAAGTTGCGATTTTAGCTGCACTCTTATCATCTACCACACTTTTTGGTGCTATGCATGAAAAAGGAGATACTGCACATAAAAGTGTAAGTGGTGGAGATAGTTGTGTTAAGTGTCACAATGGAATTGAATCAATTCGAGATACTGATTCTGATATGATGAAACAGATAATCGATCTTGGTAAAATTTCTGGTGATACTGGTGGATGTACAGTATGTCATGGTGGTAATCCAGATAACGGTACAGTTGCAGGTGCTCATAAAGGTGCACCAAAAGCTCATGCTGGTGGTTTAGCTGAATTTGTTAGAGATCCAGGTTCTATTTGGATTGCTGACAAAACTTGTGGTATTTGTCATGCAGATACTGTAGCAAATACAAAAAAAGCATTGATGGCAACAGAAGCTGGTAAAATTCAAGGAAATCTACACTCATGGGGAAGCGAACCAACAAAAAAATTAAAATTTGCAAACTATGATGTAAAAGATGAAGATGGTAAAACTCCAGCTTGGGGAACAAAAACATATAAAGAATATATGGTAGCATTGATCGATAAATATCCTGATCAATTCCCAACTGAGTTAAAACAACTTCCACTACCACCTCAAGGTCCAGATGATCTTAAACAAAAAAAAGGTGAATCTGATGAAGAGTTTGCTGCAAGAATAGGATATCATGCTTCAATTACATACCAAAGATCTGACTGTCAAAGATGTCATATTGGTGTAAGAGGTAGAAAAGGTCGAGGTGACTGGAGAGGTATGGGATGTAGTGCTTGTCATGTACCTTATGCAAATGAAGGTATCTATGAAGGAAATGACCCAACAATAGATAAAAAAGAGCATGGACATCTATTAGTACATACACTTCAAGCAACAAGAGATCAAAAAGTTAAAACTCCAAGTGGAGCTGAATTTAGTGGTATCCATCCTGAAACTTGTAACTCTTGTCACAACAGAGGTAAAAGAATTGGTGTATCTTATGTTGGTTTAATGGAACAACCTTACGGAAGCCCTCTTAATATGGGTGGTAAATCACAATCTAAACATCATGGTAAAAGATATCAACATATCAAAGAAGATCTTCACTTCCAAGCTGGTATGACTTGTCAAGATTGTCATACATCAATTGATATGCACGGTGATGGTACACTATTTGGTACAACACTAGGTCAAGTAGAGATTGAGTGTTCTGATTGTCATGGTACAAACGAAAAATACCCATGGGAATTAAAAATTGGATATGGTGAAAACTTTGGTATTAAAACACCTGAAGGTCCAAGAGGAATGGCAAATGAACTTCCTGATTGGATGAAAATGGGTATGGAATATCCAGTTGAAGGTGGATATTTACTATCTGCAAGAGGTAACCCACTTGGAAATGTAATTAAAGCAAAAGGTGAAAATAAAGTTATAGCTCACTTGGCAAGTGGAAAAGATTTAGAAGTACCACTTCTAAAATACAAAGCTACAACTCACACTTGGAAATCTCAAGACGCTGCAGTGGCTATGGGTACAATAAAAGCACATATGGAAAATATGGAATGTTATGCTTGTCACTCTGATTGGGCACCACAATGTTATGGATGTCATATCAAAGTTGACTATACTCCTGGTAAATCAAAAATTGACTGGATTGCAAGTGGTTCAACTCACTTTGCAAATGGAGAAACAAGCGAATCTGTTCTTGGAACAAAAGGTAAAAAACAAATTGGTAAAGCTAGTGAAACTAGATCATATACAAGATTTGAAGATCCAATTTTGGGTATCAATGGTGAAGGTCTTGTAACTCCAATTATGCCTGGATGTCAAGTAACATATACAGTTATTGGACCTGATGGTAAAACATTGATTCTTAATAAACAAGCACAAGTTCCTGATGGACCTGGTGGTAGTATGGTAGCTGGAACAGATATGTCACCTGTTCAACCTCACACAACCGGAGCTAAAGCTAGAAGTTGTGAATCTTGCCACTCTAATCCTAAAACATTAGGTTACGGTATTCAAGATGGACAATTTGGAACTGGATATGATAAAGACCAATACTTAGATCTTCAAGATTTAAGAACAGGTAAATATGTACCAACAACTAAAACTGTTCAAATGAAAGCAATTCCTGGTATGAATTATGATTGGAGCCAAGTTGTTACAAGAGATGGTAAACAACTTCAAACTGTAGGTTCTCACTGGCCAGCTTCAAGACCTCTTGATCAAGATCAAAGAGAGAGAATGGAGAAAACTGGATTATGTATGGGTTGTCACCAAAATATGCAAACTGACAACTTATGGGGAAAATTAAATACTTCTAAAAAACTAAACGATAATGAGCATATTAGAAAAATGCACCTTATCTTTATAAAAGCTGCTAAAGCTAGTAAATAAGAGGTATAACCTAAATTATAGGGGTTAACTTAAGTTAATCCCTATTTTTTTATGCTTATTTTAAAGTAATATGGCTACAATATTTCTTTATAATTAGCATATATTATTAAAAAGGATTAATATGAATAAGATTTTTAAAACAACTGTTGTATTAGGTGCAATATCAGTATTATTTTTAGGGTGTAATGAAAAAACTTCTGAAGCTAAAGTAGTTGAGAAAAAACCAGAAGTAAAAACTGAACAAAAAGTGGTACTACCAAAAGCAAAAAAGCTAGAACAAACAAAAAAGCCTGAAGTGATTAATATGGCAAAAGAGGCATCTGAAGTATTTAATGATGTTTTTAAAGATACAGCCAAAATTGGTCCAAATGGAAAATATATGGTTATTATTTTTGGAACAAACACTTGTCCTTACTGTATGAAATTAAAAGAGGATGTTTTTCAATCAAAAGATTTTCAAAAAAGACTTAAAGATGATTACTCTTCATATTACTTAAAAACACATGAAAATCTAAGACATAAACTATATCATGAAAAAGAGTTTATGGATGTAGATACTAAGACTATGATATCTATATATGGAGTTACAGGAACTCCAACAATTATCTTTGCAGACAAAGATGGTAAAGCTATTATAATGGTACCTGGATATATGCCTCCTAAACAGTTTTTAGCAACTATGGACTTTATCGAGTCTAAAAAATGGGAAGGTAAAGATAGAAAAAATGGTGAAGTATACCAAGCTTTAAAAGATTTTTATATTGATAGAGGAATTATTAAAAAATGAAAAAACTACTTATAATATTAAGTTTTTTAATTACATCACTGTTTGCCAATGATATGATTAAAAACAGTACTGATATCGTTACAAACGGTAAAGCCGTTATGTTAATATTCTCAACTAAAACTTGTCCATACTGTGATCTTTTTAAAAAAGATCTTGTAGAAAATAAACAGTTGCATCAATTAGCAAAGCAGATGAATATCTACGAGATTAAAAGAGATGAATATAAAGAGTATACTTTATGGGGCAAACCAACAAATCTAAAAACTTTAGAGATGACTTTTGCAGTTAAAGTAACTCCAAATATAATAATATTTGATAAAACAGGTAGAAAAATATTTCAATCTCCTGGTTATGCAGATCCATCTATGATGATTACATATTTAAAATTTGTAAAAGGCTTAGATGAAGGAAAATATAAAATAACTGATTGGAAAAAATACCTTCAAGATGCTGGTATAATCAAGTAAAATATAATATTTTACTTGATATATCATATTTAGCTTAATTTCTTATATTAATAAGCCAAAAACAAGTGTAACATTAAATCTGTTTTGTTATAATCTTCAAAATCTTTTTAAAAGGCAATAATTTGAAAAAAATTACTGACATACTATTTTCGTATTGGATGATGCTAACACTTCTATTTATACTAGGAGTTGGTGCAGCAATTGGTACATTTATAGAGAATGACTACGGTACTTCAACAGCAAGAGTATTAGTTTATAATAGTCTTTGGCATGAAATTGTTTTAACTCTTTCAATAATCAATATGCTAGGAATAATATATAGAAGAAAAATGTGGAAAGGTTCACTTCCAAAATTTATTTTCCATATGTCATTTGCAATTATGCTTATTGGTGCAGCTATGACTAGATATATAGGATATGAAGGAATTATGCATATTCGTGAGGGTCAAACTCAAAATGAGATGATATCACTTGAACCATATCTTCAAATACATATTGATTATAAAGGGAAATCATATTACCAAGAATACCAATATGATATGAGTGCTATTGATATAGGTAATGATTTTCACTACAAAGTAAAATTTGCAGATAAAGTGTTAAATGTTGACTATGTTAAATACCTTTTTGCCAAAAAAGGTCAAAGTAAAATGGGTATAACAAATATTATGCTTTCACTTGATGATCAAAAACAAGAGGTAAGACTTGTTGGTATGAGAGCAATGCCAGGTGCTCCTAGAGTTGTAGATTTCAAAGATGTACACATAGAGATCGTATATGGTTCAAAACCATTAAGCTTACCATTTGCTATAAGATTAAACGATTTCCAACTAGATAGATATCCAGGAAGTATGTCACCATCATCTTATGCAAGTGAAGTAACAGTTATAGATGAAAAGAACAATGTAGAGTTTGATTATAGAATTTTTATGAATTCAACTTTACATTATGGTGGTTTTATGTTTTTCCAAAGTTCATATGACCAAGATGAAAAAGGTACAATATTATCAGTAAATAATGATCCAGGTAAATGGCCAACATACCTTGCTTATTTTTTACTAGCACTAGGACTTATAATGAATATGTTTGATAAAAAATCAAGATTTTCAAAACTTACAAAATATATAGGTAAATATAGTGCATCAGTTATATTTGCCCTATTAGTTATGGGATTACAAACACAAACATTTGCAGCATCAACAGATGCAGTAAATAACTTGGATACAACAGGTGTAAATACAAAACTAGATAAATATTTGGATGAATATAGAAAAAATTCTAAACAAACTGCAGCAAAATTTGGACAACTAGTAACTCAAGCTGGTATGGGTAGAATGAAGCCTGTAGACAGCTTGGATTTGGAGATTGTTCAAAAATTAACAAGAAAAAGCTCATTTTTAGATATGGATGCAAATCAAATTGTATTAGGTATGCTAAGTCGTCCTGATATGTGGAGATATGTAAAAATGATTAAAATTCGTACTCCAAAATTGAAAAAAACTTTAGGATTACCTTTAAATACAAACTATGTATCTTTTGATCAACTTTTTCATAATGACACTTATGTATTAAGAGATTTGGTTCAAAAAGCAAATGCTACAAAACCATTAGAGCGTGGAACTTATGAAAAAGATATTATTAAACTTGATGAGAGACTAAATATTGCATATATGGTTTATTATGGGAACTTATTTAAAATCTATCCAAAACTAAATGATAAAGATAGTAATCATAAATGGTACAATCCATTAGATGCAATGAAAGAGTTTACAGGTAAAAATCAAAAAGCTGTTGAAGCTATGACTCGTGGTTTTATAGATGCTATGACAAATGCAGATTATGCACAGGCAAATAAATTTTTGGACTTTATGATTCAATATCAAAAAAAGGTTGGAGCAGATATAATTCCATCTCAAAATATTATTGACAATGAGATTTTATTTAATAAAATTCAACTATTTCCAAAACTTACTATTGCATATATTTTAATGGGATTATTACTATTTATAGTATCATTTTTAACTGTATTTAACAGAAAATTTTACTCTAAAAAATTTAATACATTTATGTTTGTAATTGTTGCAATACTATTTGCAATACATACTGCAGGTATGGGTATGAGATGGTATATAAGTGGGCATGCTCCTTGGAGTAATACTTATGAATCTTTATTATATATCTCTTGGTCTGCTATGTTTGCAGGTACAGTATTTTTTAGAAAATCTCTAATGGCACTAGCTGGTACAGTTGTAATGGCTGGAATCTTTATGTTTACTGCACACCTAAGTGGTATAGATCCTCAAATTACAAATCTTGTACCTGTACTTAAGTCTTACTGGCTTACTATACATGTATCTGTAATTACTGCTAGTTATGGTTTCTTAGGACTTGGAGCTATACTAGGACTTATGGCTTTACTAATGTTTAATATAAGAGACCCTAAAAAACCACATATAGATGAAACTATCAATCATATAACAGCTATTAATGAAGCTGCATTGATTATTGGTCTTGCAATGTTAACAGTAGGTAACTTTCTTGGTGGTGTATGGGCAAATGAATCTTGGGGTAGATACTGGGGATGGGATCCAAAAGAGACATGGGCCTGGGTATCTATTATAGTTTATGCCTTTGTACTACATGCAAGACTTATCAAGAAACTAAATAATCCATATGTTTTTAATACATTATCATTATTTGCGTTCTCTTCAATTCTTATGACATATTTTGGAGTAAATTTCTATCTATCAGGAATGCACTCATATGCTACAGGTGATCCTGTACCAATCCCAACTTGGGTATATTATATGACTGCTGGTATGATTACAGTAACATTACTTGCATACAGAAAAAGAGACCTTCCAAAGCTAAAAGTTTAATACTTTTGGCTTTATTATTAATAAATAATTCTTACATATCTATATAGCCTACGATACAATTTGAAACATTATTTTTAAAATTGTAATTTTTTAGTAATCTTTATTTTAATTTTATAACATGACAATATTATACAAGATATAATTTTAAATAATATATCTATGTAAAGGGAAGTTATGTTTAAAAATATGACTATTAAATTAAAACTAACATCAGTTGTATTAGTAGGATTACTAATTTTAGCTACAGTAATTACTACAATATCTATTACAAAATCAGCTTCAGCACTAAAAGATGTAGAAATTTCCAAGTTAAAAGCAGTTGAAACATCAAAACATGGTGAAATAAAAGAATATTTGAATTATATAAAAGGTTTACTAACATCACTATCATCTCAAAAAGGTACCACAGATGCATTTAATGCATTTGAATATGGATTTTATAAATTACAAAATGATTTAAATTTGGATATAAAATCTATTAAAAACAAACTAATTACAGAATTTAACAATAATTATTTATCAAGTGTTAACTATAAAGTTCCTAATAGTGAACAAAGAAAAGAAACAGCTTCATATCTTCCAAATAATGATTATGCTTTGGTTGCCCAATATATTTTTATTGTTGAAAACAGTGCCAAGTTAGGTAATAAAAACAGTATGATTTTTAATGATAAATATGCAAATAGTTCATATATGCAAGCTCATAAAATTTACCATTCATCATTTGATAAATTTTTAAATGCTTTTGGTTTATATGACATATTTTTAGTTGATTTAAAAGGCAATATTATCTATACAGATTTCAAAGAAAAAGATTTTGCAACAAATTTAAATAATGGTGTGTATAAAAACACAGGAATAGCAAAAGCCTACAAAAAGGCTCTAACATTATCTAAAGGTGAAGTTGCTTTTAATGATTTTGCACCGTATGAACCAAGCTATAATGCACCAGCTGCATTTATTGCTACTCCAATCTTTGTTGATAAGGAAAAAAGAGGTGTAATGATTTTTCAAATGCCTGTAGATCAAATAAACAAAATAATGCAATTTGATGGAAAATATAAAAAGGCAGGGATGGGAGAATCTGGAGAGGTATATCTTGTTGGAAGTGATTATAAAATGAGAAGTAATTCAAGATTTCAAAAAGATATACAAGATGAAATTATCAAATCTTTAGGAACAACAATTGGAGTATTTACAGTAAAAACCGACTCAACGAAATCAGCACTTAATGGTCAATCTGGAGCAAAAATAATAAAAGACTATAGAGGTGTAAATGTTCTTAGTTCATACAGTGCAATAGATGTATACGGTCAAACGAAATGGGCAGTTATTGCAGAAATTGATGAAGAGGAAGCACTTAAACCAGCTAATAGTTTAAGAAATTTAATAATCATTGTTTCTTTAATTTCATTAATTATTGCAGTGATACTGATACTATTATTTGTAAACAAAGTAATAATTAAACCACTAAACAAATTTCAAGATGGAATATTAAGTTTTTTTAAATATTTAAATAAAGAAACACCTACAGTATCTTCACTTGATGATAGTACCAATGATGAGATTGGGACAATGGCAAAAGTTGTTAATAAAAATATAATAAAAACAAAAGAGCTTATAGAACAAGACCAAAAAGTAATTGATGAAGTAAAAAAAGCAGTACAAACAGCAAAAACAGGACTTATGAAACAAAGTATAGATGCAAGTACACAAAATGAAAGTTTAGAAGAATTAAAAGATGGCTTTAATGAGCTACTTGAAATAGTTTCAAATAAAGTTTGTGGTAATTTAAATAAAATATCTGATGCCCTTGATCATTATGGAAGATTAGATTTTACACATAGAATTACTGGGAATTTAGGGGAAGTATCTCATGGGTTAAATACTCTAGCAGACATTATAAACGAGATGTTAATACAAAATAAAACAAATGGAATGACACTACAAAATAGTTCAGATATACTTTTGGATAATGTATCATCTTTAAGTTTAGCTTCAAATAAGGCTGCAGCAAGTTTAGAAGAAACAGCTGCTGCTCTTGAAGAGATTACAAGTAATATATCAAATAATACAACAAATGTATTAAAAATGGCTGCTCATGGTAATGAAGTTAAAGACTCAGTAACAAAAGGGCATGAATTAGCAAATAAAACAACAACTGCAATGGATAAAATTAATATTGAAGTAACTGCTATTTCTGAAGCTATTACTGTAATTGATCAAATAGCATTTCAAACAAATATATTATCTTTAAATGCTGCAGTTGAAGCTGCAACTGCAGGTGAAGCTGGAAAAGGGTTTGCGGTTGTTGCACAAGAAGTAAGAAATCTTGCAAGTAGATCAGCTGAAGCTGCAAATGAGATTAAAAATTTAGTAGAGAATGCAACAACAAAAGCAAATGAGGGTAAAAATATTGCTAATGATATGATTGAAGGCTATACTAAACTAAATGAATCTATAAGTGAAACTCTTGTATTAATATCAAATGTAGAAACTGCATCAAAAGAGCAATTATCTGGAATTAAACAGATAAATAGTGCTATAACATCATTGGATCAGCAAACTCAACAAAATGCAAACATAGCAAGTACAACAAAAGATATAGCAATACAAACACAAAACATTGCACACGAAATAGTTGATGATGCCAATAAAAAAGAGTTTCTAGGCAAAGATAGTGTTGAAGGGAAAAATATTAACAAATAAAATATATTTTATCTAAATATTATGAATTTTTTAAAAATATATCATCTAACATATCAGAGTAATCTTCCTTACTTCTTATAAGATTATCTCTGATATCAGTTAGTTCTTCAATCTCTAAATATTTTAATAATTCTGGGTTTATTTGTGTAGTAGTTCCATCACTACCTATTAATAGTGAAATCTCTTCCAATAACTCTTCTTTAGTTTGTTCTTTGTTTTTGTTCATCTTTTAACTTTTTTAATATTTGATCTAAGTACAATATATGTTTTGAAGCATAATCATCCTCTTTACTTTTACAACAACCACATACAGTCCCAGCATCAGTAATTTGACCTATTTTCTCTACAGAATCTGCACCTTTTTGCTCTATTGCATATACTATCTCACCAAGTGTTACATGCTTACAAAAACACACTTCATAAGTGTGTTCAAATTTTCTTGCCATTATTTATATTGCTTCTTTATAAGCTCGTAGGCTTCATTTATCTCTTGTAGTTTTGCAGTTGCTTCATCTATAATAGATTGAGATGCCCCCTGCCCTTTAATTATATCAGGATGATGTTTTTTTACCAATGCTCTATACGCTTTTTTTACACTTTTTTCATCATCACTTGCTTTTACTCCTAATATTTCGTATGCTTTTTCAAGACTTAATGTCTCAGATTGCTGTTTTTGTTTGTAAAAGGTTTCAAATTGATTAATAAAATTATCAAAATCTGCTCTTTTTATTTTTAGAGCATTTGCAATATCCTCAGTGATCATCATCTCTGTTTTTGAAAATTCACCATCTATAAATGCAAGGTTTAAAAGATATTCCATAACTTTTAATCTTTTTGCATAGTCAAATTTTGTAAGTGCTAAAAATTTTTCACATATTTGTATAGTATTATCAAAACTCTCTTTCTCTTTTTTATAAATAGCTTTAAGTTTCTCTCTTACCTCTTCTTGATTTTCAAAGTGTGAAGATATATCTGTAAAAGTATGACTTAAAATCTCAGCCTCAAGGGTACTTACACTACCGTCTGCTTTAGCAACCTTTGACATTAAAGCTATTAACAATCCAGCTTCATGATCTTCTAAATCACCTTTTAAAACCTGTTTGGTATCTATTTTTATATTTTGGTAATCACTTGGTTTATATGTTCTTGAAAGCCAGTAAAAAAATCCAATAACAACCAATAAAAACAATATTTTCATAAAATCTCCTATAAATTTGAGGGCTATTTTATCAAATTTTAGGTAAAATCTATCTTCATTTTTTATTAGAGGATATTATATATGTTTGGAATGGGTTTTACAGAGATACTTCTTATTGGTATTATTGCTATTATTGCTTTAGGGCCAGAAAAATTGCCATCTGCAATGGTTGATGTTGCAAAATTTTTCAAAAAATTAAAAAGTGGTGTAGAGGATGCAAAATCTACATTAAATGATGAATTAAATATTACAGATATTAAAAACCAAGCAAATCAATTCAAAGCACAAATAGATGATGCAAAATCAAATTTGAGCTTGGATTATTTAGAATCATTAAAAGATGAAGATTTTGATACTACTGCAAGTAATGAAAAGATCGTAGAAGAGTTACAAAGTGTGACTAAATCTACTCAAGATGATAAAATCATCAAAAGAGAAAAAGTATCATTTGATAAAAAGAAAAAAAAGAAAAAGAAAAAAGAGAAAAACTCTGAAAGTAAGGAGGCATAATGTTTGAAGATATAAAGCCACATATTGCTGATTTACGAAAAAGATTAAGTATATCAGGTGCAGTTTTAATTGTAATGTTTTTTATCTGTTTTGGTTTTTATGAACCAATTTTAAACTGGATGATGGTACCTATTCAAGCAGTATTACCTGAAAATTCACATATGGTTGCAGTTGAAGTACAAGAGACATTTTTTACAGCACTTAAAGTTGCATTTTTTACAGGATTTATATTTTCATTACCAGTTATGTTTTGGCAGTTTTGGCTGTTTTTAGCTCCAGGATTATATGACAATGAGAAAAAACTTATTATTCCATTTGTATTTTTTGCAAGTTTAATGTTTGTAATGGGTGCATCATTTGCATACTATGTTGTTGTACCTTATGGATTTGATTTTTTAATCAATTTTGGATCACAAGTTGTAACAGTATTACCTAGTATTGGTAAATATGTAGGATTTTTTACAAAACTTCTTATTGGATTTGGTATTGCATTTGAATTACCTGTAATTACATTTTTCCTTGCAAAAATTGGACTTGTAGATGATAGAATGTTAAGTGACTTTTTTAAATATGCTGTTGTTCTTATATTTATTGTTGCAGCACTTTTAACACCTCCAGATGTAATTACACAGTTTTTAATGGCAGGACCACTAATACTTTTATATGGTATATCAATTTGGATAGCAAAAATATTCAACCCTGCAACTCCTATAGAGGATATGGAAGATTAATACAAAAGATCCTTTAAAAACAAGTAGCTATGACTATGATTTACCAAAAGAGTTAATAGCTACAACTCCTGTATATCCTGCTGATGAAGCAAAACTGCTAGTTTTTAATAGAACTACAAATGAGATAATACATACTAAATATAAACACCTTTTAGATTATCTTCCTAATAATTTATCAATCTTTTTCAATGATACAAAAGTGATAAAAGCAAGACTTTATGGGCATAAAGAAAATGGAAGTAAAATAGAGATACTTTTTAATAAACCACTTCCAAACAATCAATTTTTGGTATATATAAAAGGTAGAATCAAACAACTTGGACTCAAACTTATATTTGATGATGGTTTAGAAGCAATAGTGACAAACATAAATAATGAAGATGGTACAAGACAATTGGAATTTTATAAAGATGGTATACAACTTGATTTTTTAAGTCTTGTAGAGATTTTTAATAAAATTGGTCATATACCACTGCCTCCTTATATGCACAGATCAGATAATAAAAAAGATGAGATAGATTACCAAACACTATTTGCAAAAAAATATGGAGCAGTTGCAGCACCAACTGCATCACTACATTTTACACCACAACTTCTTGAAAATCTAAAACAAAAATATGAAACACACTATTTAACTTTACATGTAGGAGCTGGTACATTTAAACCTGTTGAGGCTGTAGATATACTAGACCATCCTATGCATAGTGAATATTTTGAAATTTCACAAGATTCAATAGATACACTAAACAGCACCAAACCTATATTAGCTGTTGGTACAACTGTAACTAGAACAATTGAGTATTATGCAAGAACCAAAAAGACTCAAGGTGAGTGTGATCTGTTTTTAAATCCAAATAATACCCCAATAAGAGTAAATCATCTACTTACAAATTTTCATCTGCCAAAATCAACACTTATTATGCTAATTGCATCTTTTATCGGACTTGATAAAACTATGCAACTATATGATATTGCCATAAAAAACAATTACCGTTTCTACTCTTATGGTGATGGAATGTTAATAATATAAAAGGAATAACTATGACTCATTATGTACTATTTGATACTGAAACTACAGGAAACCAAGATGAGGATAGAATTATCCAATTTGGGGCGATGGTTATTACAAATAAAAACAAACCAGAGATATATGATGATCTTTGTAGCTGTGATGTAGATATAAAAATAGATGCCATGGAAGTGCATAATATCACTCCTGATATGATTGAAAATAAACCTGTCGCAACTCAAACACCATTTTATAAAAGATTGGAACAATTAAATACAAATGAAAACTACTTAATAGCCCATAATATAAAATTTGATTTAGGTATGATTGAAAAAGAGGGATTTAGATCAAATATGAAGCATATTGATACTTTAAGATGTGCCAGACACCTTTTTGAGGATCTACCCTATCACAGACTTCAATATCTAAGATATGCTCTTGAGCTTTACAAGATAGAACAAGAAGAAGCAAATAAACTTGGTATAACAATAAAAGCTCACGATGCTATTGGTGATGTACTAGTTATGAAACTGTTTTTATCCGAACTAGTTAAAAAAGTAAAAGAAAACTATCCAGATATAAACCCTATGGATAAACTTGTGGAGCTTACAAATACTCCAGTATTCGTAAAAACTTTTAAATTTGGAAAATATAAAGGTAAAACAACAACACAAGTAGCACAAGAAGATGCAGGGTATCTAAACTGGATGAGAGAGAATATGAAAGATATGGATGAGGATCTAAGATATACTATTGATACACTGCTTGACTCATCATATTAAATAAAGCCAAATAGTAAAACAAACAATAAAAATATTTAAAACTATAAATAGTTTTTTATTTATAGTTGAGAATAAAGATAATAGAAAATATGTATAAAATATAAAATCTGGTGTTGATTTTGAAAAAATATCAAATTTTAAACTCATAGCTTTAATTAAATAATCATCAAATAAACCACCATAACCAACTAAATGCAAAAGTAATTCTAAAGGATAAAAAGCCATAAACAGCAAAGTAATAAGTGGAGATAGAAGCTGTATAGTTGATGTTGTATCAAAAAAATAGTGTACCATTGGATTCATAGCTAAATATATCCATATATTAAAAAATAAAAACTGCAATATTTTTGGTAATGTTTTAAAATACTGCAAAAATAAAAATATATAAAAAACACCAATAACAGAAAACCAAAAAGATAAAGAGAAAATCAAATCTGGAAATATAAATAAAACAATCAAACATACAATAAGCAGACTCTCATATGATACTATTTTGATATTTGACCTTGCTAAATAAATTCCAATAGCAAACATCACAAATGCTCTTAAAAGGGATGCTACAAAATCTGTAAATACCAAGTATCCAAATAATACAATACTAACCAATATCAATATATCAAACTTTTTATTTCTATATGGAAAATATTTTTTATGTATAAAACTGTATGGGATATAAAAAAGTGCAAATAAAATACCACTTAATATAGATAGATGAAATCCAGATATTGCTACAAGATGTGATATACCATAAACTGAGCATATCTGCCTTAGTTGATTGTTTATAGGTATTGCTAAAAACAAAGCATTAAACAAACTTTGTATATTTGTATCTTTATGTTGTTTGTTTATATATAGTTTTATTTGATTTATAATGTTTTGTTGAGATTTTGTATCTAAAGAGAATGTTAACCCATAAAAACCTTTTATATAATCTATAAAATCAATATTTTTAGTTACCAAATATCCACTAATCTTATCATTTTGTTTTGTTTTGAGTTTATTTGAACAAGAGGTAAAAAAAATAAAATCATCAGTTTTTATTTTTAATATTTTATACTTGTTTTTGTCATATATATTATTAATATCTCCATTAAACTTTACCAATGGTTCTGATTTGAAATCCAAATATTTTGAATACTGATAGCTGATATTTAATACAATTAGAAAAATAAAAACTATAAAAAAATATACCCACTGTCTAAAATCTGTTAAAAAAGGCAAATAAATTCCTAATTATAATTTATATAATTATAACATAGAAATATTTAATAAATCTACAGTAAATAAAAGCAAACTTTAATTTAATATTTTATATAATTCCAACCTATTTTAAATCAACGAGTGGGTTCTTAGCTCAGTTGGTTAGAGCACTCGGCTCATAACCGAGTGGTCCGGAGTTCGAGTCTCCGAGAACCCACCACTTTAACCCCTATTTTATCGACATTCTCATAAAACCATCTTAAAACAGGTTTCATTTTTTATCTACATTTTACCTTCAAATACAATGCAATAAATAAAATACTAGTACAAAAATCCAAATAACCAAAGTGGAACTTTATTACCAAATCCAACCTCAATATCATCAGCTATTATAAATGAACTATCAATATCTTTTATTTGATCATATGACTTATTAGCTCCACCTATTTCTATAATATATTTATCATCAAGTATAAAATCACCAATTTTAGAATATTTTATATCATATTGTTTATTTATTTGATTTGTAAGAAACTGCTCTCTTAGAGTTCCTATCTCACTATTTGAACAATATGCAAAACTTAGATTTGTATTATTTAGATATAGCTTTGATGGTTTAGAAAAAACAGTATCACCTTTGGTATTTGGCAACACTTTTAAAAAAATATCTCCTAAATTTAGATAATGTATATATAAATATAGTGTTTTTCTATTGATACCAATTTTTTGAGATAGTTTTGTTAAATTTAGTTCATAAGGTTTGGAATTACAAATATAAGTTATAAGCTGTTTTAGTTTGACTATATTACTACTTTCAATATTAAAAATCAAAGGTAAATCACTCTCTACTACTGTATTTATAGTCTCTTCTATTTTTAAATAATATGTATTTGGTGTATCAAAATAAAATGGATAATACCCAACTTTTAAATACTCTTTAAAATACTTTAATGGCTTAATCTCTTTTGTAATATCTTTTGCAATTTTAATATGTGAATTTAAAATTTCGTCTAATGGATATTTTTTAAATTTTTTATCTAATTTTATCTCTAAAAATTCTCTAAAACTAAGACCTTTAACTTTATAAACAACTGCTCTTCTACTTAAATCTGCTTTTTTATGTTCTAATATTAATGCACTACTTCCACTAAATATAACTTTTATATCTAAAAAATCATATATCTCTTTTAGCTCTATTTCAAAATTTTTATATTTGTGTATCTCATCTATAATTAAAACTTCACCACCAAGATTACTGAACTCTTCAGCTATATCAAAAAGTGTTTTATCGTATCCAATGATACTATCTACACTAAAATATAGTTTTTTTTCATCTTCTATACTAAGCTCATATAAGTATTGAAGCAAAAAGGTGGTTTTCCCTATACCTCTTGCTCCTATGATACCTATTAGTCTTTCATTAAAATCTACTATATCAAAGAAGTATCTTTTATAGTTTATATTTTCAATTTTTTTATTTATATACCCGTATTTTTTAAATAATATATCTAACATTTTTAGTCCTTTGTATATTATAGACAACAAAATTATAATATACTATTGCTTATAATATACATTATATTTATTTTCATTAATATATAATCATAATTAATAAATACTTAACCACTATAATTTATAATAAAACATCATTGATATAAATTTTTGTATTAAAATCACTTGATGAAAAAGCCCAACCCCTATTAGCTTCAAAGATAAAGTAAAATGCCTTATTATAAAGGTTTTGCATCATATATTCTTTTATAATATTCTAGAAAAAAGTATATTATTATCTATATTTATTTTTTTACCTATTTTTAACAACTCAATCCAATAAACATAACCTTATATCATCATAAGATATTTTACCATCAAGATATGTAAATATAGGTTTTAATCTAATTTGTCCATCATCACTAAAATCATCTTTATTTCCATTTGCTTTTATATAAGATACAGCTTTTTTAACACTGTTTCTTATATCATCATTTGGTAAAAATTTCGATAGATTAATATCATTAAACTCACTTTTTATCAAACCTAAATGTTTAATAATGGTAACTACACTAACACCCCTTTTTGCAGCTAGATCTTCTATAGAATTTGAGCTTTCAATCAACTCTTTTGTTTTTATATGTGTAGGTGTTTTTGATTTTATATCTGTTTTTTGATTTAAAAATTTTATATTTTTTTCTATTTCAGAAATATCAGTTATACCACCTAGTTTTTTAATATGTGAAATAAACAAATTTTCCAATTGTTCATTAGAATAAGTCAATATTGTATTTTTTGCTTTTTTTGAAGCATATTTTATTCTTGGATCTATTTGCAATATTAAAGGATCAACACTCAAAGCAATATCATTAAAACCTATTAATTGCAACCCATCAATAGATTTTATTCGAGATAGTGCAACATATCCCTGCCCTACTTCAAATGTTTTAGATAGATCAATTTGAGCAGCATCCAGTGTCATACCTTGAGACTTATGTATAGTTATCGCCCATGCAAGTTTTAATGGTATTTGTGAAACTTTTGCAATTATATCTGCATTTTCATTTTCTATACTCCAATCCTCTTTTTCAACACTAATAATATCACCATTTGCAGTTTTGACTATTGGGAGTTGATTTTCTTTAGAAAAATCTATAACTACACCTGTAGTTCCATTTATATACCCTTTTTCTGGATTATTTTTTATAAACATCACTACAGCATCTTTTTTTAAAACTATTCTTTCTTCCAAAAGTGAAGATTTAAAAAGTTTTTCAATATATGATTTGCTTCCTTGAGAATCATAATTATAAATATACTCTTTGCTATCTAATTTATTTAACTCTTGATTATTTATCCTATTTACATCTAAGTTATGTGTATATAATTTTGTAGGGACAAAATCTATATCTAATTTTTTATTTAATCTTTGATTTAATAATTCATAAGTTTTATTTGATATATTACCACTTCGTATCTCATCTAATATAAATATCAATTTATCATCATCTTGTCTATATTTTTTCTCTAAATAACAAGTTTGTAAATCTAGCTCTTTCCAAGACAAAGATTGCCATGCAAATTTTTTATTTGTCAAAGTTTTTGAAATAGGCGGAA